>ERZ791815.101-NODE-101-length-96674-cov-6.912233_pt1 | contig 96674 bp, 80 predicted proteins | sample MGYA00510302_ERZ791815 | MGnify/ENA primary metagenome ERZ791815 (study PRJEB30046, sample SAMN00791995) | human gut metagenome | study: EMG produced TPA metagenomics assembly of the A metagenome-wide association study of gut microbiota in type 2... | reverse complement strand
GAGGTAAGCGGCTTTTTGTTTTTTGCTGCGTCGTAGGGGCCGCATATATGCGGCCAGCAGGTTTGCGGCAGTAACCCGTTGACGTGTGATTGCTTTCGCGCTGCGGGCCGGCATGTACGGCCCCCTGTTGATGCGTTGACTATATATAACCAACAAAAAAAGCCGAATCCGTGAGGACTCGGCTTTTGCTGTTTCTGACAGCCATCTTTGGTCCGAGTGGCGAGAGTCGAACTCACGGCCTCTTGAACCCCATTCAAGCGCGCTACCAAACTGCGCTACACCCGGTCAACCGGGCTGTCTCGAATCAGCTTGATTATTATAACTGACTGCACCGAGAATGTCAATAGAAATGTACGAATTTTATAAATATATTTTGCTTTGTGACTGATAAAGGAAGGAAAGAAGGGATAAATTATGCCGAATAGCCTGGAATTGAACGTCTCCCCTGCGCAGCTGCACACCTTTGCCAACCATCCGTTCCATGTCCGCAAGGATATGGAGATGAACGAGCTGGTGGACAGCATCCGGGAAAGCGGCGTTATTGTTCCGCTGATCGTGCGCACGAGGCCCGAGGGCGGCTATGAAATTATCAGCGGACACCGCAGATGTGAGGCCTGCCGGGAGCTGGGCATTGAGAAGGTGCCGGTCCGGGTGCAGGAACTGACGGATGATGAAGCTACCATTTTAATGGTGAATAGCAATATCCAGCGGGAGCATGTGCTACCGAGTGAGAAGGCGTTTGCGTATAAGATGCGTATGGATGCAATGAAGCACCAAGGCCGAGCAACTTCGGCCCAACTTGGGCCGAAGCTGAGCAGTGAGGTTTTGGCTGAACAAGTTGGAGAAAGCCGCAATCAAATTAAGCGTTACATCCGCCTGACCTATCTCATCTCCCCCATCCTGCAAATGGTCGACGAATCCCGGATGGCGTTCAACCCCGCGGTAGAGATCTCCTACATGACGCCCGAGCACCAACGGTGGCTGCAGGCCGAGATGGAGCTTTGCGAGGCCACGCCCTCTCTGGTGCAGTCCCGCCGCCTTAAGGAGATGAGCCAGAGCGGTACCCTGACGGAGCACTACCTGCATACCCTGCTCACCGAGCAGAAGCCCAATCAACGTCAGAAGTTTTTCTTGAATCAATCTGACGTACAGCGGTTCTTCCCTCCCGGCTATACGCCCGAGCAGATGCAGAACACGATTTTCTCCCTGCTGAAAACCTGGGGCCATGCCCACGAGCATACCCAGAGCCAGCAGGAACTGGAACGGTAAAATGCCACACACAACCTTATTTATAAGGCCCGGTTAGGATGCCAAAAGCACGGTATTCTGTCAGGCTTATTCGAGTGCGCGCTTTTTGGAGAAGCAACCATGCAATTTGACTACTTTTACGGCAGTCAGGCCGAGCAGTTCTCATTCTATCGCATCCCCAAGGTGCTGTTCACAGACCCGCAGTTCAAGCCGCTGTCCACTGATGCCAAGGTCCTGTACGGTATCCTGCTGGACCGCATGAGCCTGTCGGTCAAGAATCACTGGCTGGATGAACAGAGCAGGGTCTACATCATCTTCACCACCGAGGAAATCATGGAGGCCCTGAACTGTGCCAACCAGAAAGCCTGCCGCCTGATGCTCGAGCTGGAAAAGGATGCAGGTCTGATTGAGCGCAAGCGCCAGGGGCTGGGAAAGCCCAGCTTGATTTATGTGAAAAACTTTGCTGTTTCGTCATAAATCAAGAAATGTGAAAATCACATTTCTTGAAGTGTGATTTTCACACTTCTGGAGATGTGATTATCACACGCAAATAAGACTGATAGTAATTAGACTGATTATAACGATACAGAAAACAGATTGAAAAACAGAATACGGGGTGTAGAGTATGGCCGGGGTGACAAAGGAAGAAATCACACGGGCGAAGGAACTGGACCTGCTGACCTACTTCAAACTCGTTGAGCCAGGCAACCTGAAGCTCGTGGGCAAGGAATACCGCCACAAGGTACACAGCTCGCTGACGATCAGCAAAGACAGCCTTTGGTGCTGGCACTGCATCGGCCTGCGCGGGCGCACGGCGCTGAAGTATCTGATCGACGTCGAGAAGGTGCCCTATGTCGAGGCCGTGCGGGAAATCAACCGCATCCAAGGCGGCGTGGTTCATTCTTCCCAACCTGTAAGCCTGCCGCAGCCGCGCGCTGAACCGGAAGCGCCGCGAGATTTCAAGCTGCCAGAGCCGGACACAAACAGCTATTCCGCTATGGCGTATCTGCACGGGCGCTGTATCCACCCCAATGTACTGGCGTTCTGCCGCAGGGAGGGCATTTTGTACCAGACCAGCTTCAAAAATCACCCGAACTGCGTGTTTGTTGGACGTGATGGTGAGGGTGTTGCGAAAGGCGGCAGCCTGCGTGGCTGTACGCAGCTGCAATTCCGGCGCGATATTCCCGGAAGCAAGAAGATTTACCCGTTCTACATACAGGCCAGCACTAAGGCCGACACGGTTGAGGTATACGAGGCCCCCATTGACGCTATGTCCGGTGCGTCTCTAAAGCTCATGCAGCACACCGGGCCGTGGCGAAGCGTCCACTATCTGGCGCTGGGCGGTACGGACTATGCCGCGCTGGATGCGTTTTTGAAGTATTTCCCGGCAGTCCGCAAAATCGTTCTCTGCCTGGACAATGACAACGCAGGGCGGACCCGAACGCTGGACATTATTGCGCACCTTGCGGGCAGTGGCAAAGCCGTGGAGGACCGCCCGCCGTCGGTGGGCAAGGATTACAACGACACGCTGGTGCAATACATGCAGGAATACCGTGCACACTGCATCCGCATGGATGATATTTTGGAGGAAACAAGATGAAAACAATCGCAATCGCAAACCAGAAGGGCGGCACGGGGAAAACGACCACAACGTATAACCTCGGCATTGCCCTGACCCAGCAGGGCTACCGCGTCCTGATGGTGGACTTTGACCCGCAGGGCAATCTTTCCTGCTACTGCGGTATCCCACCGGAAAAGGACCTTGACCAAACCATTACGGAGCTACTGATGAAGACCTCCTGCGAAAAGCCGATAGAAAATCGGGAGTGTGTCTACCAGACCGGACGCAAGGAGACTGCCGCACGGGTGGATTTTATCCCGTCCAATCTTCGGCTGGCGGGCTTTGAGCTGGCAATGAGCACGATGATGTGCCGTGAGGTTCTTCTGAAATCCTGCCTGGAGCAGTACAACAATCAGTACGACTACTGTTTGATCGACTGTTCCCCCTCTGTTGGCCTGCTGCTGACCAATGCGCTGGCCGCCGCCAATGAAATTATTATCCCGATGCAGGCGCAGCCCTTCTCCGTTGTGGGCATGTCGCAGCTGACGTCCTCCATTGCGAATGTGCAGCGTAAGATCAACCCAGAGCTGCGGGTGAAGGGCATTCTTCTGACGATGACCGAGCACACGAACGTTTCCGACCACTACTGCGGGCAGGTCCGCAGCACCTACGGCAATAAGATTCACGTTTTCACAACGGAGATTCCCAGAAACGTGAAGGTACAGGAGAGCCAGGCCAATGCAGAGCCGACGATTTTGTACGACCCGAAAAGCAACAGTGCAAAGGCCTATATTGAATTTGCGAAGGAGGTATCCGGCTATGGCCGCGAAGAACAAGTTTTTGAACGCGATGAAGATGCCCTCAATCGATGATATGTTTTCCTCGGAGGCTGACAGGCAGCGGGAAAGCGGGGATTTGGTCACAGAGGTGCCGCTTTCCGAGCTGCATCCGTTCGTTGGGCATCCGTTTGAGGTGCGTGACGATGAGGACATGCAGAAGCTGGTGGACAGCATCCGGGAGAACGGCGTGCTCACCAACCTGACCGTGCGACGCCGCACCGAGGGCGGGTATGAGATCATCAGCGGGCACAGGCGGTTCCATGCAGCACAGCGGGCAGGGCTGGATAGCGTTAAGGTTCAGGTGCGGGATATTGATGATGACCAGGCGATTATTGACATGGTCGATTCCAATATCCAGCGAGAGCATATCAGTCCGATGGAGAAGGCTAGGGCGTATGCGATGCGCCTTGATGCGGCACAGCGTAAGCGTGGCCGACCTTCCAAAGAAAATTATTCCCAAGTTGGGAATAATTTCGGTACACGAACTTCTAGCGACGAATTATCAGAAAAGGTTGGAGAAAGCAAAAACCAGATTTTTCGCTATGTTCGTCTCAACTGTCTCGTCCCCGACCTGCAAAAGAAAGTCGACGACGGCAGCCTGAAGTTCAACCCTGCCGTAGAGCTATCTTACCTTACCCCCACCGAGCAGAATGATTTCCTCGATTACATTGAATCCCAATCCTGCTCACCGTCGCTGTCACAGGCGCAGAAGCTCAAGGCGGCCAGCAAGGACGGTGCACTGGATCATGGCAAGCTGCTGGAAATCATGGACACCAAAAAGCCCAGTGTACCGCCCCGCGACCCTACGCTGACCATCAGCGTCAGCAAAATTGCCCGCTACTTCCCCACCGGCTACACACAAGAACAGATGGTAGGAATCATCATGCAGCTTCTGGAACGAAACTCCCGCCATCTTATGCCGGAAAAACAACCCAGTCTGGAGCGTTGAAATGGCAGAGTACAGATATTGCCTGATTCCCGATTTCATGTCGCATGTCTTTCCGCAACAGTTTGAAGAACAAGCTCCTACGGAGTTCTTTTCAAATACTGTTGATTTGATGAAGCGCTACAAGCAGTTGAGAGAAATGCCCTACAACAACGAGTACACCTGGAACGAGCGCACCAATCTTCCCTACCCGCGCCTGACTGTTGGAATTGACCGCCGTGACCCGGATGGTGCAGTAACCATCATGCAGGTACGCAACGGTGTCAACTACCTGTGTGATGACTACCGCGGCCCCTTTGCAGACCGCAATGACAAGCAGCTCATTGAAATGGCAAAGCATCTTGTGACGGCAGTTGGCGTAGATCGTATCCGTCCTCACTACTACACGGAAGAAAATGGTCACACAAAGGTACATGTTGGCAAAGACATCCACATAACCGAGTGGACCAATGCCCCGGAGCTTTGCAGCGCACTTCGATTTTCTCGCTTTCTGAACCGAGATGGGCAGCAGCTGTTTCAGGTGCGCAACGGTCAGCGCATCATTGAGAATTACGCGGACGGTTCACGGCTTGTGAAAGATGTGCAGACAGTTGACGATACACACTTTTACGTAGGTAGTCGTTTCTGCCACATCCAGCAGTATGCAAATCAGTGCTTCAAAAGAGGCTGTTATGTTGAGCCAGAGCATCCGCAGCCGGGTGACAAGTTGGACAGACTGCTGATATATCAAATTTCACATTACACTTGCGAATATCGCTTTACGGATTATGACTACGCCCAGAACAAGCTGAAGGCCACCGATTACCGCTGTGCCTATGTGGCCAACATGCCCCGGGACTACACACCGGACAAGTGCTTCCGGGATTTCAATTATGATGACCGCCCCTGCGCTAACAGTATGCCGTCTTTGTCCGTCAGTGATCTCATTGTGATGGAGCGTGGTGACAAGGCCGAAGCCCTGTATGTGGATGCCGTTGGCTTTAAGGATGTAAGCCGACTGTTGCCCGAGCTTCATGATATGGAAGTTGAGCGACAGGAGCACAATTTAGATGAATTAGAAAGGTAGGTGTCAAGATGCCGAAACCGCAGGATATATTTCAGTTGGCCCAGCAGGAGGCCGTGCGGGTCACAGCATCGCCGCAGGCGTGGCGGAGCTTTTTGTACACTGCCGCCCACAACTATCACACCACCTATCTGAACCAACTGCTGATTCACGCCCAGCGGCCCGACGCCGCAGCCTGTGCCAGCATGGAATACTGGAATACGAAGGCAAACCGGCTGGTCATGCGCGGCAGCAGAAGCATCACCGTGCTGCAGTGCCGACAAGGTGTGGCGGTGACAAAGCCTGTTTTTGCCATCGGCGATACCACACTATTGAGCCAGACGCACACCGGCGGGCCGTGGGAAGTCACGGACACAACGCGCCCGCTGCTTCTGCAAGATAAATCTGATGACTGGCTGGTTGCGCTGGCACAGGAGGGTGTCTCCAACGAAGCTGACCGTGCCCGCCGCATGCTGGAACGCAATGTGGCAGACAGTACGCTGCAGTGGGCGCAGCCTGACGAGCAGATGCAGTTCTTGCAGGCACTGGTCACGCAGAGTGCTGTCTACATAGCACGGTTGCGAATCGGGCTGCCGGTGCAGGACGAGGATTTTCCTGCATTCAAAAGCGTCAGCCAGTTCGACACCTATCAGATTTCACTCTGTTTGGGCGGCTATGTACAGGCAGCCGCGGAGCCGATGCTGGACACCATTGGGCGCGAGGCGCTGCGACTAAACCGCGACAGCATTGCAATACCGCACGAACCAGTTCATAATGAAAGCACACCAACACAATTGAACAGCCGAGAGGAGGCCGTTACTCATGACGTACACGAAGAACCGCGAAGGCTACCTGATTCCGAGCCTTTCCCTGCCGAACCAGCCGAACCCGTACCTGAACCGTTACGCGAGGCTTCGTCTGGAATATCTGGAGCAGAACGAGCCGACGCTCTGCGACCAGCTGATGCTGGAGGGCACGCTGCTGACGAGCTGCAGCCGAATCGGACGGGCAGCACAGCAGATGGTGGACAAGACCCTACACGAGCTGATGCAGACCACCCCGATGCCGGACCGCAAAACGAACCCGCTGGGCTGGACGCAGATGGCCAACAGCCTGAAAAAGCAGGCGGAGAAGACAATCCTTCCGATGCTGTACGAAGTTTAACCGAAACACCCGCACAGGCGGAGAGCGAGCAATCGCCCTCCGCTTTTGCTTTGCCCGAATTTCCGCCCACGCTTCTGCCGCAGCTGCTGGCTATGGAGACTTCTTCCCGGGCAGACAACGCCGAATATCTTACCTTTTATAATAAGAATCCCCTGCTCATTGACCGGCTGCGCTTTGTGCGGGAAAGCTACAAGGATATTTTTACAGAGCTTTTGCTGGCCGATGATACCCGCGTGGGCTTTCACAGGCAGGACAATGGCCTGCTTGTCTGGCAGGGCGCGTATCTAACACGCAGCGCGGAAACGCTGCTGCCGTGGCGTGCCGTGGCCAATGCACTGAACGACTTGATTGAACAGCATGAGCTGATTTCGGCCATCGACCCGAAGAAACTGCCGCAGGTAGAGGAACAGCTTTCCTTTGAACTGCCTGACGGTTCGCCGATGAGTGCGGAAGATGACAGGTTGGAAAAGGATGATTTTCTCACCCCGGAAAAGCAGGAAAACGTCATTCGCTCTGCCCTGCCCGTTGCAGAGTACAATGCCCCGCAGATGGATGACGGCAGCGTTATCACAGACGAGGAAGTCAACTTGGCTCTGGCAGCGGGCAGCAATTTTGAGAACAGCAAATTCCGCATTTATCAGCAGTTCACAACCACGCAGGACGACCACGCCGCTTTTTTGAAGAAGGAATACGGCAGTGGTGGTCGGTCATGGGATTACCAAAGCGGTGCCCACGGCTGGGTGGACCATGGCCCTGCCGGATTGAAGCTGATTTTGACAAATGAGGAAGGCCGCTTTGAGCGCAGGCTGCTATGGCGGGCCGCAGCCAAGCGCATTGCCTATCTGATCGAGATGCAGCGCTTTTTGACGCCGCAGGAGCTGGAGCAGTATTCCGCATGGGCTGCCGAGCAGCGAAAACCCGCCAGTGCGGTGCGCGATGAACCCAGTACCGTGCCTGAAAACAGGCCCATATGCGCCGAGGGCAGCGTTGTCTATCTGGAGGATGACCACCGATTCACCGTGGAGCGCATCGGGCAGTTTGACGTGCATCTGCGGGACGAGGAAGTCCCCCTGGTTGGACGCGCCATCAGCCGGGAGGAGTTTCAGCGTCAACTTGATGCCAACCCGCGCAACGGAGGTATGATGCTCACCGAGCAGCAGCACGAAGCCCTTGTGCAAACGCAGACGGAACAGGCACTCTCCTACATTGAGGATTATCTCAAGGACGAATTTGAAATCACCGAGCCGGACTTTTCCGACCTGACGCGAATCGATTTGGGCTATACCACTACCGAGGATGAGAAACACGTCATTCAGGTGTATGCCGACTTGGAGCACTGCACTGTCACCAAGCTGGTGGACGATACTCTCTACGCGCAGGAACGGTATGGCTCACTCGATGATCTGAACCAAGCGGTGCTCTCCAATCTCGATTTTGACAGCCTCATGGAAATAGACCTCGACGAGGCGGAAGAACACGAGCCTCTGGAAAATGTCTTTCTCACCGACGAGCCCGCCGCTCATGACTCCACCAACTACCTTGCACCCTATGAGCCGCAGATTCCCATAGGGGCTAAGGCTAAGTTTGCTGCGAACTTAAACGCAATTCGGACACTAAAGCAAATTGAGCAGCGCGGCACACCGGCCACGGAAGCCGAGCAGGATGTTTTGGCCGGGTATCTCGGGTGGGGCGGTCTGGCCGATGTCTTTGACCTCAACAAGGACAGCTGGCACAGCGAATATGAGCAGCTAAAGGATCTGCTGACGCCGGAGGAATATGCCGCCGCGCAGGAATCCACGCTGACAGCGTTCTACACGCCGCCCGCCGTCATCCATGCCATGTATAATGCGCTGACACGCATGGGCTGCGTGGGCGGCAATGTGCTGGAGCCAAGCATGGGTGTGGGTGCATTCTTTGGGCACCGCAGCGGCAGCTTTGATACGAACAATGCAAAGCTCTACGGCGTCGAGCTGGACAGTGTATCAGGCCGCATCGCGCAGCAGTTATACCAGAAAGCCAAAATTCAAATCTGCGGTTACGAAAAGGCCGACCTGCCGGACAGCTTCTTTGATTTGGCTATCGGCAATGTGCCGTTTGGGCAGTATCAGGTTACGGACCGTCAATATGACAAGCTGCACTTTCAAATTCACGATTACTTTCTAGCCAAAACCGTAGATAAACTCCGCGTCGGCGGCATTATGGCGTTTATAACGACCTCCGGCACGATGGATAAAAAGTCCGAAAGCGTGCGCCGGTATCTGGCTGCCCGCTGTGATTTGATTGGCGCGGTGCGGCTGCCCAACAATACCTTTACCGCACAGGCCGGTACAACCGTTACCTCGGACATTCTGTTTCTGCAAAAGCGTGGTCGGGTTTTGGAGCAGGACGCGCCATGGATTCATGTAGGCGAGACTGCCGATGGCATTCCGCTGAACCGGTATTTCATCGACCATCCCGAGATGATCTGCGGCGAGATGCAGATGGTCAGCGGGCCCTACGGGCAGCGCCCCACCTGCGCGCCGCTGGAAAATGGCACATCACTGGAAGGTCAGCTTGACGCGGCCCTTGCCAATTTGCAGACCGAGTACACGCTGGCGGATGACCGGGAGGACGCGCAGGAGGAAAGCGACACGCTCGACGCTGACCCCGGCACGCGAAATTTTAGCTATGTTGTTAAAGCCGACACAGTTTATTACCGTGAAAATTCCAAAATGCGCGCCGTGAAGACCAGCACCTCCGCGTTAGCCCGCATCAAGGCGCTGGTTCCTCTGCGGGATACCTGCCAGGAGCTGATTCAGGCGCAACTGGACAATCTGCCCGATGAAACGATTGCCGCTTTGCAAGCGCAGCTGACCGCCCAGTATGATTCCTACCACGATACGTATGGGCTAATCAACAGCCGCGGCACGGCTTCGGCGTTCCGTGATGATTCCGGGTATTTCCTGCTCTGCTCGCTGGAGGACATCGACAGCGAGGGCCATTACAGGGGCAAGACGGATATGTTCACGAAGCGGACCATCCGCCCGGCCCAGGTGGTGGACCATGTGGATACCGCCGATGAAGCGCTGGTGCTGAGCCTGACCGAGAAGGCCCGCGTGGACCTTGCCTACATGGCACAGGTCACGGGAAAATCGCAGGACGAAATCATCCGCGATTTGACCGGTGTTATCTTCCGCGACCCGGAGCAGACCGAGCCGGTCTATCTGCCGGCAGATGAATACCTTTCCGGCAATGTGCGGCAAAAGCTGTCCGTTGCCCGGCTGGCCGCTACGTCCGACCCGGACTATCAGGTCAATGTGAAGGCGCTGGAGCAGGTACAGCCGAAGGACCTCGACGCCAGCGAGATTGCGGTGCGGCTGGGTGCTACTTGGATACCGCCTGAATATATTCAGGATTTCCTTATGGAGCTGTTGGAACCGCCATTGTCCACGCGCCTTTCCGTGAAGGTGCTGTTTGCGTCGTTCACCGGTGAGTGGAATATCACGAACAAGCGCTACGGCAACGGCAGCATCAAGGCAACCGTCACCTACGGCACAAACCGCAAGAATGCCTATGAAATCACAGAGGCTGCGCTGAATCTGCGGCCTGTGCAGGTGTTTGATACAGTTACCGACGCAGAAGGAAACAAAAAAAGCGTGCTGAACCACGCCGCCACCGAGGCTGCCTACGCCAAACAGTGTTTGATCAAGGACAAGTTTGAGGAATGGATTTTCAAGGAGCCGCAGCGTCGGCAGGCGCTTGTAAGCCTGTACAACAGCAAATTCAACTGCATCCGCCCGCGGGAATACGACGGCAGCAATCTGCGCTTTCCCGGCATGAACCCGGAAATCACACTGCGGCCCCATCAGCGCAACGCCATTGCCCACGTGCTGTACGGCAACAACGTACTGCTGGCACACGAGGTGGGGGCTGGGAAGACGTTCGAGATGGTCGCCAGCGCTATGGAGAAGAAGCGTCTGGGTCTTTGCAACAAGACCTTGATCGTAGTACCCAACCATTTGACCGAGCAGATGGCGTCCGAGGCGCTGCTGCTCTATCCCAACGCGGAAATTCTGGTGGCGCGCAAAACAGATTTTGAAAAAGCCAATCGCAAAAAGTTCTGTGCCCGTATTGCTACCGGCAATTTTGATATTATCGTGATCGGGCACAGTCAGTTTGAAAAGATACCGCTTTCCGATGAACGGCAGAAAATGTACCTGCAAAAGCAGATTGACGATGTAGTGGCACAGACCGCTGCGCTGAAGGCCCAGCGCGCCGAGAATTTTACCATCAAGCAGATGGAGCGCATGAAAAAGCAGCTACAACGGAAGTTGGACAAGCTCAACGACCAGAGCCGCAAGGATGACGTCATCACCTTTGAGGAGCTGGGCGTGGACAGCCTGATGGTGGACGAGGCGCACTACTTCAAAAACGCAATGGTCACTACCAAGATGACCCGCGTGGCCGGTATCTCCCAGACCGAAAGCCAAAAGGCAAGCGACATGTATATGAAGTGCATGTACATGGACGAGCTGACCGACGGGCACGGCATTGTCTTTGCTACCGGCACGCCGATTTCCAACTCGATGACCGAGATGTACATCATGATGAGGTATCTGCAATACGGGCTTTTGGAGCAGGAAGGCCTGCTGAACTTTGATGCGTGGGCCTCTACGTTTGGCGAGAGCGTTACCGCGATTGAGCTAGCCCCCGAGGGCAACGGCTACCGTTCAAAAACGCGGTTTGCAAAGTTTTACAATCTGCCCGAGCTTATGAATATGTTCAAACAGTGTGCCGACATTCAGACCGCCGATATGCTGAAGCTGCCGGTCCCCGAAATCACGGGCGGTAAGCCTACGATTGTGAAGTTGCCGCCCAGTGAGCTGCAGCGGCAGATGGTGGCGGCGCTGGGTGAGCGGGCCGAGGCGGTGCGCAATCGCCTGGTTGCCCCGAATGAGGACAACATGCTGCGCATCACGAACGATGGCCGCAAGCTGGCGCTGGATCAGCGCCTGATGAATCCACTTCTGCCCGATGACCCCGACAGCAAGGCGAATGCCTGCGTGGAGCGGGTCTTTACCATTTGGGAAAGAACAAAGGCGCAGCGCTCCACGCAGATGATTTTCTGCGATTTGAGCACGCCCCGTGCGGACGGCTTTGATGTGTACAACGATATTCGGGACAAGCTGGTGGCGCGTGGCATTCCCAAAGAAGAGGTACAGTTTATCCATGATGCCGATACGGAAGCCAAGAAGGCTGAGCTATTCGGCAAAGTCCGCAGCGGTGCGGTTCGCGTGCTGATGGGCAGCACCCAGAAGATGGGAGCAGGCACCAACGTACAGACGCGGCTGTGCGCACTCCATCACCTTGATTGCCCATGGCGGCCCGCCGATATTGCCCAGCGCAACGGACGTATGGTTCGTCAGGGCAATATGAATAAAGAGGTTTCTATCTTTATTTACATAACGGAGGCCACGTTTGACGCCTACAGCTATCAGTTGGTCGAAAACAAACAGAAGTTCATTTCGCAAATCATGACGTCAAAATCCCCTGCCCGCAGCTGTGAGGACCTGGACGAGGCTGCGCTCTCCTACGCTGAGGTAAAGGCGCTGGCTGCCGGAAACCCGATGATCAAGGAAAAAATGGACCTTGATATACAGGTTGCACGGCTTCGCACGCTGAAAGCCGCCTACAACAGCCAGCACTACCGACTGGAGGACGCCGTGACCGGCATCTTTCTGCGAGAGATCCGCGGCACCGAATGCCGGATTCAGGCGTTTGAGAAGGATATGCAGACCGCCAAGGACAGTCAGAGCTATGACAAGGACGGCAAGCTGGTTTTCAGCATTGAGCTTGACGGCACGTCCTACGACAAGCGCGAGGATGCCGGTAAGGCACTGCTCGGGCTGGTGGGTGCTGCCGTGCGGGCCGACCATCCTGTTTTGGTGGGGCACTATGCTGGCTTTGAAGTCACGGTTGCCTATGTGCCGCTCTCCAAGGTGTTTGTGGCGCATCTGGTCGGTCAGGCCACCCATACCACAGAGCTGGGCAGAGACGCTGCCGGCAATATGGTCCGCCTGCAAAACGTTGTTGCTGCCCTGCCGCAGGAGGTCAGCGGTCTGCGCAACAATCTACAGCAGCTGCGCGTCCAGCTGGACAGCGCCAAAGAGGAACTGCAACAGCCTTTTCTGCAGGAACAGGAACTGAACGACAAGAGCGCGCGTCTGGCCGAGCTGGATGCCCTGCTGAATGTGGGCAATGATGCCCCGGTTTTGGAGGGTGAGGCCGAGGTCGTAAACGAGGACGATTCTGTGCGAACGCCTAGAGAGGAAAACGAACTGGAACGCTGAAATAGGCAGCCTTGCATTATTTCGCAGACCATGTATCATAGAGATAGGAGGTGGCCATTATGCCCATTCAACGTAAAAATCTGTTCCTTACCTGGGGTATCCGCATTAGTCTCGTGCCTGTCATTCTGGTACTTCTTGCACTGGGCCGGATTGCAATCGTGCTGTTTGCTATCTGCGGAGTTTGCGGCAGGTTTTTGGCGGCACTGGGCGGTCTGGCTGCTCTCTTGGCGCTATTCGATAAGTGCTACCAAGAGGCGGCAGTATCCGCCATCGTGGCATTCTTGCTCAGTCCTTACGGCGCGCCGCAGGTGCTGTTCTGGCTGGGCAGAAAGCTGCTCGAGTTTGCTGGTAGTCTGTATGATTTATACTACTGATTGGAGAAATTTATAATATGAAAAAATGTCTGTTATCCATTCTTTTAGCTACGGTGTTACTCTGCGCCTGCGCGCAGCAGACCGATAACACCTTGCAAACGCCGGAAAGCAGTACGCTAGTAGAACTTACCGTTGCTACTGAAGAGACCGCCATTGAGACACCTGCGCCGCTTGCCACGGAAAGCCCGGCACCAACGTCTACACAGACTCCAGAACCGACTGCCACACCGGCACCGACTGAAATTCCCATATCAGAGCCTACTGCAGCGCCTACCGAAGCGCCCGCTACGGAACCCGCTGCCGCGGAGAGTCAGCCTGCACAGGTCAGCATGAGCTACGGTGCTGTCCCCTTTGACCTGGCGGCGGGCAGTGAGGAGTGGTGGAGCATCGACAGCTCGGACAGTGCCTACTGGGCTGTGCAGGAAAACATCAATGCTATGCGCGCAGCAGCTGGTCTGTCCCCTTTGACGATGGACAGTGGCCTGAGTGCTGCCGCCGATGCACGCTGTGAGAGCTTTGTGGCGGGCGGGCCGTTCGACCACAGCGGCATGACGACCCGCAGTGAGACCTGCGCTGCAGGTCCGATTTGCTCTGCCAGCAGCGTTTGCACCTACTGGCAGGGCAGCTCTGCCCACTATGCCAATATTATGGAGCCCAGCTTTACCAGCATGGGCGTGGGCTGCTGGTTCTGCAGCACAGCCGAAGGCCAGTACACTTACTGGACCGTAACCTTTCAGTGATTGGAGAACGGATATGAAAAAGCAAAACTCCCTGTATCGGATGACGACCTCCGAAATGCAGATCATGACCTACCTTTGGAATTCCAAGGAGCCAGCCATCGCCAGTCAGATCGTTTCCGATTTGATCCCGACCCAGAACTGCACCTGGAAGCCGCGTTCGGTCTTTACCATCCTGAAAAGCCTTTCGGAAAAAGACCTAATCCACGATGTGGGCTACGTGAGAACCGGCAAGACCTACTCCCGCAAATTTGCTCCCAAGGTGAGCCGCGCGGAATACCTGGCCATGCAGGTCATGAACGAACTGCCGGATCAGGAGCTGCCAGAGTTTTTGGAGTTCTTTCAGGGAAAGGTCGGTTGAGCGTTACAGGTAAATCAAACTCTCAAGTGTCTGCTGTTTTTTCGGCAGACACTTTTTTATATAGATAAAATTTAACAATGGAAGGAAAAGTGTGTAATGAATCAAAGGCTCAATCTCAAGCAGCGCGTGGCGGCCTTGTGTATGGCATCTATGATGTGCTGCACAATGTTCCCGGTTGGGGCGTTTGCGGAGGCTCCGCAGCCCGATGCAGATGGTACGCCTATCTTGGTGCAGGACAACGAAAACGTCACACCGGATGCACCGCAAACTGATGAAAGCGATCCAGACCCAGGTGAAAATACGCCCGAGGACAGCGAAACTTCTATGGTTACCCAAAGCGCCGACGAGGATGCGCCGGTGGAGACATCCACCGACTACACCTTCGACGGCGCTGTTTTGTACACAGACTTACCGGATACGCCGACTGGTTCCTATATGGGCAGCCAGGGCTTGCCGGTTGCCACGGGTGAAACAAAAATCGGCATTTCCGCCTGGCCGAATGACCAGTTGGAGGAAAGCACAGACAGTTACCTGAGTGCGGACACCCTGAACAGCGACGACCTGACGATGATGGCTCCGTTGCTGGAGGGCACCGACTATGCCGTTGCGCCCATTCTGGCACAGGTGGAATACCCTGCTGACAGCAGCAGTCTGGATGTAGTGCTTCCCAATGAGGTGACTGTGCTGGACTTCTACGGTGTTCCTGCCGATGAGACTACGCGCAGCAGCCTTGTGCACAGTGAGTATGCCGAAACGTCCGCCGCGGTCATGGGTCTGTATGTACAGGCAGATGCCGACTTTTCCGCGCAGCTTGTTTACACCACCCCGGATGGCAGTACGCTGACGAAAGCGCTGCACATTGTAATTGACCGCAGCTGCACCATGGCCGCACCGTTCGCAGAAACTACAGACGTTGCCGCCTACGCCGAACGCCCCACGCCTGCCGTTACCAGCGGCAAAATCACCAAAGTCGAGAAGGTCAACGGCACATGGCTGATCTGGTTCAATGGCGAGGAAGCCTACTGCTGCACCCACGGTGCCAACGGCCAGCCCAAAGGCTGTCCGCCGTACACTTATACGAACACTTCTCTGGTCAGCGCGGATCAGTGCATTCCCGGTGACCACTACGGCAACCAGTACCGCATCTGGGGCGGTCTGGATCAGCTTTCTATGGACTTGCTGCCCGATACGCCCGCCGTTTTTTCCGCAGAAGATGCTGAAAGAATCTCTCTTTTGGATTTCTGCCGCACGATTTACGATGACACCCAGTTGTGGCTGATTGAAAATTATCCCGAGAGCACTGCCGCAAAAATCTATCTGGAATTCGCGCAGGCCCTGCTGGATGGCGCTGTTGCCTATGCAAAGCCCCGCGGCTACTACACCTACATTTATACCCCTGCGCGCAGTGGTTGGCAGACCGTTGCCCTGATTGGCCCTGAAATCGGTGAAGATGAAACGGAAGAGCCGAAGCCTGTCGTACAGGAGTATTATGCCAGTTGGGAAGCCCCTGCACAGTCCGCCAGCGGCACCGTAGATCTGACCTATGGTATCACCACAGATAAGATCCAGCTGAAAACGCTGGAAAAGGTGGACGGTGCCACGATTGAAATCGAGCCTATCACCAAATCCGGCACGATTGACGGCGGCAGCTGGAGCATCTCCCCTGCCGGTGTGCAGACTGTCACTACAGGCGGCCACACCAACGATGACAATTACCAGAATAGCGGCGGTGCAGCATCTGCCAGCTGGTCTGTGCATTACACTGTTTCCAAGACCGTAGATGGCCGCAGTGGCAGCGTCGGCCCCTATACTACGAAAGAAGCTGCAGACGCAGCCGCCAACAGCGAGCGAGATTCTGCGGTTGCCGCCATTCAAGCAGAAGCACAGAGCGCTGTAAATAATGCTATTGCCAGCGCGCAGGCACAGCTTGCATCTTTACAGTTCCGTTATGACGAAGTCACCATTCCCTACGGTTTTGAATCCTACTGGGGCAGCAACGGCAGTCACCAGACCATTACAGTACCGGCCAACTCCAACAATGCCTATGAGATGCGCAACACCGAATGGTCGCTGCAGATCAACATCAAAAAGACCGACAGCGAGACCGGCAACCAGATTGCAGGCGATGCCCGGTATGAAATCTACCAGTGGGACGTCGTGACCGGTAAATACCAGCCCACGCGCGGCTACAACACCTACAGCGTTCAGCGCCAGGGTGACGGCACCTATGCCGTCATCAACAACGCCGCCTATGCGAGCAATGACACGATGCGCCATACACTGTACTACACGCAGCGCAATGAGGGCAGGTTCATCCTTGTGGAGACGAAGGCCCCCACGGGGTATTTCGGCGACTGGACAGACGTTGACCATCCCGGCACGGCGGGCACGCCGCTGGGCAAGCGCGCCTACTATGTGGAAATTACCGCTGACAACAACAATTCCGTCCTGTGGCTGGGCAATGGTGACTACAACGCCGACATTGCCACTGGCGATAAGGGCGGCACAAAGCTGGTGACCAGCGGCGGCGTAGAAACCACAGTCACCATCTATGACTTCCCCAAGGATGCCTCCCGGAGCTATACCACCGATGCCAGCGGCAAGGCTGCCAATGAGGACGGCTACGCCACCACGGCAGAAAACGGCATCATGAAGAATGACCGCACGCTGGGCGAAATCAGTATTTCCAAGGTTGATTTGGATGCACAGCGTTATATTACTGGCAATTCTGCTCACGGCAATGCCGTGCTGGACGGCGCAGTGTACGACCTGTACGCCGCCGAGGATATTACCCACCCTGATGGTGTGACCGGCGTCGTGGACTATTCCAAAATCGCAGATGCCAATGGCAATCCCCTCTGGCACACTACGATTCGTGACAACAGCGGGCAGTGGATCAGCGATTATCTGCCCGTGCTGAAAAAGGACAATCTCGTAGCCAGTGCAAAAATCGAGGACGGCTGGCTGACCTTCGCAAACCTGTACCTCGGTAAATATTATATAGTAGAGCGCTCCACCGGCACGGTCATTCCGCTGCGTGAGGGCGCTCTTGCTGTTTCCGGCACCTATCCTACGGTGGACAGCCGCACCAAGGCAGCTACCGGGCAGGTGGCCGCGCTGGCAGCCAGCAACGGGCAGTATACAGATTGGGTATACAAGAACCAATTCAGCACCATTTCTAAGAGCAAGGCTCTGGACGGCACCTGGACCTACGATGCCTATTACCTGTCCTATGCGCCCGGGTATCTCTGCGATGAGCACAACTACTACATTACACCTGCCTATGAAGATGAGGGCTGGTATGTGGAGAAAACCACCTTTGCCAATGACACTGCGGCCTACAACGGTAACTACCACATCCACAAGGACAGCGGCCTGACCGAAAGTCAGGATCAGGTCGCCAAGGGCAACGTGGAGATCAGCAAGGTCGTCTCCTCCAGCGGTCAGTCCAATGGGCTGGAGCTGGAGGGTGCTGGGTTCACCTTCTATCTTGTGTCCGACTTGTCCAAGGTCGAGCAGTTTGACCAGACCCGCACCGGAAGCTACACTCTGCAAAGCATTCTGGATGCCTACATCAACAAGGAATACGACAACGAGCACCCCAAGTGGGATTTCTCCGGTGAGACACAGGCCATTGCCAAGACCTACGAGGTCAACGCCGACGAAATGGCCGCCTACAATAAGACGCTGACTGCGGCGGGCGACAACAAGAACGGCAAGGGTGATGGCTGGCAGCCCACGGGGTGTGCCAATGAGTATCAGCTGGCCGAAATCTTCAGCAATGATTCCGGCAACATTCGCGTGCAGGGGCTTCCCTACGGCACCTATCTGGTCGTGGAGACGACCACCCCGCACGATTTGTTCCAGGCAGAGCCGTTACTGGTCAGCATCGACCCCGAGCAGGACAACAACCCCTGGGGTGCGATGGCTACGCCGAAAGACAGTGTGATGAAAGCATCGGATTCCTATCAGAAATTTACGGTACTGGATGAGGAGATTGAAGTGTATTTAAAAATCACGAAACTCGATACGGAAACCGGCAAACCGGTCCTGCTGCCGAACACAGCCTTCCAGATCTATTGGCTGGATGACAACGGCAACTATCGGCTGGAAAACGGGAAGCCCAAGCTGGTCACGATGACGGACACGGTAAACGGACATCTGACCAAGAACGTGTATACCTTCTACACCAACGAGGAAGGTATCCTGACCCTGCCTGAAAAGCTGCCGCTGGGCAAATACCGCATTGTGGAAACTGTCGGTCCGAACGGCTTCTACAACGAGTGGGCCGACAGCGGCAACTACTATGTGGATTTCGATATTTCCACGGACCGCATCTACAAGGCCACTGGTGATGACAATGAAAACGGCATGGACACGCTGGTCATCGGCGAGGACTACTGGAATGAGGAAACGCTGGGCAAGCTGACCATCCGTAAGACCGGCAATGCCTTGACAGGAAAGATTGAAACCAACGATTTGATTGACCCCTGGATGACCGGCGAGGCCGATTCCGACTTTGCCTATACGCTGCGCCCGCTGGCCGGTGCGGAATACACCATTACGGCTGCCGAGGACATTTACACGCAGGACCGTCAGCTGGATGCCAACGGCAGCCGCTCGCTCTGGTATGCCAAGGGCGACATGGTAGCGGTTGTTACCACCGGTGATGGCAGTGCAGACACTGCTGTGTTTGCGCCGTCCCGCACCAAGGCGACCTATGATTTTCTGTCGGTCATCCACGACGGCACGCTCGGCGAGGTCAGTATTACCCTGCCGCTGGGCAGCTACCATGTGGAGGAAACCAAGCCGCCCTATGGGTATGTCGGCACGACAGACAGCTATAATGTGACATTTGTCTGGGATAATCAGCTGAACGATGTAGTCATGGCAAAGAGCATCATCAAGAATGGCGACAGTGAACAGCATTTTGATGTTGTACGCGCATCGGAAGCCTCTGCGGAACTGGCTGAACAGCAGACCCTTGGTTTCTACAATGACCGTGAGCATGCCCGCGTCGGTGTGTACAAGATCAATCAGGAAACCGGCAAATATCTGGCCGGTGCTGTGTTCAACCTGTACACCCGCGATGACATCTACGACGTGGACGGCAACAAGCTGTTCTCTGCCGGTGATTTGATTTCCACCAGTCCCGAGACCGTTGCAGACGGCTACACCTATTTCAACTGCGACGTTCCCATCCGCGGCGAATGGTACGGCCAGAGTGAACGGCTGGATGCCACGACTAACAGCGGCAATTACTTTATTCGCGAGCTGCGCGCCCCGCAGGGATACTATCTCAACGATGCAGAGATGAATGTCACCTTCACCTATGACGGAGAGGTTCTGCAGGTGCTGGACAGCTCCTGCGCCAACAAGCCTACTGAAATGTGGGTGAGTAAGCGCGATTTGACCAACGACGAGGAACTGCCCGGTGCTACGCTGATCATCAAGGATGCGAAGGACAACGTTGTTGACACCTGGGTATCTACCGATACGCCGCACCGTGTGACGGGGCTGCATTTTGACAAAGAATACACGTTGACAGAGAAGCGGCCTGCTGATGGTTATGCCGTTGCAGACGATATTGTGTTCCGACTGGAGCGCAAAGCAGATGCCGACGGCCATGAGCTGGACGAGGCAGACGTCTACTATCTGAAGGATAAAAAGAAACTCTGGTTTATCCCCTGGGAGGAATGGGAGCTGCTGGATGATGCCACGGTGATCATGAAAGATGACATTACCAGGGTACAAATCTTCAAGGTTGATATTGCCACGGGTGAAGAGCTGCCCGGCGCGGAGCTGGTCATCAAGGATAAGGACGGCAACACGGTTGCACAGTGGGTTTCCGAGGACAAGCCCCACTATATCGAGAAGCTGCCTGCCGGTGACTATACGCTGACGGAGATCACCGCCCCCAATGGCTATCAGCTTGCGGAAAGCATTGCCTTTACTGTGCTACCTACCGGTGAGCTTCAGACTGTCGTTATGAAGGATGCACACATCCCCGAGGAAACACCGCGTGAGGACAGCCCGAGCAATACGCCGCAGCCGACGCCGGGCAGCACGCCCGAGCCTACCCCTGCACCGGCAAGCACGCCCACGGCAACGCCTACGCCGATGCCGGTTATTCCCCAAACGGGCGATGGGTTCCCCTTTGCGCTGCTTTCGGCGGCGGTGTTCGGGTCTATCATCGGCTTCGGAATTTTTGCATACAAGCGCCGCAAACCCAAACCGGATGAGAGCGAGCACTAAAAATCTATGAAACACGTACATGGTATGGGCGACTCTCGCGGGCCGCCCTATTTTTATTGGTGAATGACATGAAACATATCATCTGTTCGAGCTTCGGCAAAGACAGCAATGCCACAGCGCTGCTGGCCCTACAGCATGGCGAACCGCTGGACGAAATCATATACACAGAGGTCATGTTCAGCAAGAAAATTTCCGGCGAGCTCCCAGAGCATACCCAGTTTATCTATGAAACGGCAATTCCGTACTTTGAAAAGCGAGGTATCCCCACAAGGGTTTTGCACGCTGAAAAGACGTATCTGGATTGCTTTTACCATGTGGTGAGCCGCGGCAATGCACAGGGAAAGCTTGCCGCTTTTCCACTGGCTGGGCGCTGTGCAATTCAACGAGATTGCAAGGTCCCGCCACTGGAAACCTATAAAAAGAGCTTACCGCCTGGTACGGTCTCCTATTTAGGTCTTGCCGCGGATGAGCCTATCAGACTGGAGCGGCTAAAGCCTGACCAGGTTTCCCTTATGGCAAAGTACGGCGTGACAGAGCAGGATGCATTTGCTATGTGCAGGCAGGAGGGGCTGCTGTCGCCGCTGTATGAGTACAGCCACCGCGGCGGGTGCTGGTTCTGCCCCAATGCGTCCATGACCGAGCTGCGGCATCTGTACCATGCACATCCTGATTTGTGGCAGCTGATGCTGGAATTGCAGGACACACCAAATAAAGCGACAGAGCGTTTCAATCGGAATTTCACATTTGCCGAGCTGGACCTGCGGTTCCGCTTAGAAGGAGAGCAATTGAGCTTTTATGACCAAGAGCTGGAGGTAGAGAGATAATGCCAAATCAAGAAAAGGCGCCCCGTGCATGGGTGTATGCGCGCATTCCCGGTGACTGCGCAGCGACCCGCGCGAGCTACGATGCCTGCTGCAGGCAGGCCGGTGACGACGGCTGCACGGTAGTCGGCGGCAGCACCGATTATAAAGGGCACGGCCCGCTGCGCGATGGGTATCAGAGTATGCTGCGCAGTATCAGAGACGGCAAGGTCAACTGCGTGTATGTCTGCCGTATGCGGCAGATCAGCGGCAAGGAGCGGTACCTGTACGCCTTTTTCAAGTGCGCAATGAAGCACTATGTAAAAGTCCGCACACTGGAATACAGCCTGCCGGACCGCTTGCAGCAATACAGGTTGGGAAAAAGAATCGAAGCATACGCCCGACGCACCGGCGCTCCGCTGCCGTGGTGAGGCTGAAATTTTATTGCGGAGAAAGCGAAGGTGATACCGCATGGTAGAAGAAACGGCCATCCGTGTGCAAATCAACGCAGCCAAGCTTGCCGGGCAGGGCATCTTTGGGATATTGCAGATGGTTGCCAGTATGCTGCAAGCGCGGCAGTACGGGCAGCAATCAATTCAATCACTGAACCGACAGTCGCAGGCTCTCGCTTCGGTGGAGCTGAACGACAAAACGCTGCCCTATGTCAGGCGGCAGCTCAAGGAATACTCGGTGGACTTTGCCATTACCAAGGACAAGGACACCGGGCAGCTGAACCTGTGGTTCAAGGGGCAGGACGTGGACCGCATCCAGACCGCTATTGAAAACTGCATTGCTGCGCGCGGCAAGGAACGTCCCACCAGTCTGCTGCAGGAGTTGTCCGAACGAGCCATGCAGCGCACGAAGGAGCTGAACCAGCACCGCCCGCCGCCGGCGCAGGAGCGAGGTGAGCGGCTATGAGGGAACAGCGCACAAAGCAAATTCTGATCTGTCTTGCTGCAAGTCTGGGCTGCTTTTGGCTGGGCAACCGAATGGGGGTTCTCTATGTATCAGCTGTCGGAACAGTTACGCAAAGACTTGCCGCCGCGGTTAACCTTAGCAAAATTGTACTGCATCCCTTGCAACTATCCCCTGCGCCGATTCCTGTGGGCTGTGGTGTTGGGGCTATTCTGCTGGCGGGTCTTGCTTATTTCTGCATAAAGTACAGCGGTCATCGGCTGGTGCCGCAGAAGGAGTACGGCAGTGCCCGCTGGGGCACAGCGGCGGACATTGCGCCATTTCTCCATGAAAAGGCAAACGAGAATATCCCCCTGACGGCCACAGAGTCCCTGAGCCTTGCCATGAAGATGCCGGTAACAGCGGAGAACAACTACAACCGCAACAAGAACGTCATTGTGTTCGGTCCGTCCGGCTCCGGCAAGAGCTACAGCGTAGCCGGCCCGCAGCTGCTGCAGTTTAACAGCAATTATGTACTCAGTGATCCGAAGGGCGAACTGCTTGACACCTACGGAAATGTTCTAGTATCGCAAGGTTATGACGTAAAGGTGTTCAACCTGAAGGATCGTGACAAGTCCGACCACTACAATCCGTTTGCGTATATCCATGACACGGATGACATTGTGGTTGTTGCCAAGAATCTTATCAAAAATATGAAAGAGGACCCGCGCCAGAAAAACACAGCCGACCCGATATGGGAAGAAGGCTCTACTTCACTGCTGGAAGCGCTGCTTGCTTATGTGCATTTTGAGCAACCACCTGAGATGCACAATATGAACAGTGTAATGGAGCTTTTTGTGCTGATGCAGCATCGTTACGGACCACAGGGACGCAGCCAGTTGGACGATATATTCGAAGACCTGGCTATGGAAAAGCCTGCGTCATTCGCAGCGCGCCAATATGGACTGTACCGCATGGCACCGGACAAAACCGCACAGAGTATTGATGTATCTCTCGGTATGTGTATGAGTGCGTTCAATATTCCCTCCATTATGAAAATCTGCGAGGATGATACCATCCATCTGGAAGAGCTGGCCAGCGACAAAAAGGTGGCGCTGTTCGTTGTCACACCAGACACCACCACAGCCTATAACTTTCTGGCCGCGGTCATGTTTCAGCAGTGCTTTCAGATTCTTGTGCATACCGCAGACAATCGTGAGGATCACTGCCTGCCTCGCCATGTGCGGTTTCTCTTAGATGAGTTTCCGAACATCGGCATGATTCCGGACTTTCAGATTCTGATCAGCACCATCCGCAGCCGAAATATCGGATGCACTCTGATTTACCAGTCAATCGCACAGCTGAAATCTCAGTACGGTGATGACTGGGGTACGATTCTGGAAAACTGCGATTCAGAGCTTGTGCTGGGTGGCGGCAATAACCCGGAGTCACTGGAGTTCTTCGGTAAACAGCTGGGCAAACGGACCATCGAGGTGCTGAACACCACAGAGAACCTCGGCGCACAGGGCTCCTTTTCCAAGAACTATCAGGTAGCCAGCCGCGATCTGATGACACCGGAAGAAATACGCACCATGCCGCGAAATCGCTGCTTATTGATGATTTCCGGTGTTGTGCCATTTTACTCTTACAAGTTTGATCTTAAAAAGCACCCTAATTACGCATTGGTAGAAAAAGAGGGGCATCGTCCCTTCGACTACGAGAGGCGCGCAGAAAACAACTTTGCAGCCTTTATGAAAAATGTGAAGGAAATCAACAACATCGAACTCGACGATGACGAGTCTGACACATAAACAGAAAGAAGGAAAATTACATGGAAATGGTATCTACAATCACTTCTCTAATCACGAATGTTGTCAATTTTGCCGGTGGCCTGTTGCTGTTGTTTGGTGCGGTGACACTGGGCACGAACCTGAAGGACCACAACGGCCCCGGCATCAGCAGCGGTGCCTGGTCGATTGCAGGCGGTGTTCTTATCATTGCCGTTGCCACTTATTTTGGCACATTGACAGTCAGCTGATGGGAGGTATGCGCTATTTTTGAAGATACGATACGAAGCCAACTGGCGGGCATTTCGGCCACCATAAACGCTATGGGGCAGAACTCCGGTCTGCTGAGCAGTCTGACCGATTGGAACAGCACACTGGCTGGCTATGCAGATTCTATCAGCTCCGGCGTAGTTATGCCGATTGCACTTACCGTTCTGGCACTTTTTATGGTTTTGGAACTGTACAATTTCACCCAGACCATAGCCATGAACGGCGGCAGCACAGCTTTTACGATTCAGCAGGTGGCGCTGGTCATGCTGAAAATCACGCTTTGCCGCTGGGCTGTTCTACACTCCACGGAAATTCTAAACGCCATGTTTGAGGTAGCGGCAACGGTGACAAACGGCATAGCCGGTTATGTGGGCAGCGGACAGGTCAACACCGAGGTCGACATCGAAAACGCAATCAGCGCACTGCCGGGCGGCATCGGTAATATGCCTGTAGCCATGGAGCTTATGGTCGTAAGCTGGATGCTGCGTCTTGTCAACATTGTGATCAATACCATCGTCGCGGCACGCTTCATTGAGCTGTACGTTTATAATGCCCTGGCTTCCCTGCCAATTGCCACGCTCTGCTATCGGGAACTGCACGGTATTGCTGTGAATTTCCTGAAAAACTACATGGCGGTGGCGCTGCAAGGGGCCGTTCTCTATCTTGTCATTGGCTTCTACCCTGCCCTGACAGCTTCATTGGGCAGTGGCGGTGACATTACCGAGCAGGCCTGGGCCATGCTGGGCAAATCCGTTATTCTGCTGGTGGCCGTGTTTATGAGCGGACGGTTCACCAAAGCCATCACCAGCGCCATTTAATGGAGGAGTTCACCTATGCTCTCAACAAAAACCAATCTCGAAATCGCGGAATATCACGAGAAATTATTTCTCGGGCTTTCACTGCGTCAGCTGGCCTGCTTTGGTGTCGCTGCCGTGCTGGCCATCGCAACCTGCTTCGTTTGCCTGCAATGGCTTCAGCTGGATATTCAGCTGGTTTCCTACATCGTAATGGTAGAAGTCCTCCCCTTTCTCGGGTTGGGCTTTATCAGCCATAACGGGTATCCGTTTGAAAAGCTTGTAAAAATCTACTGGGCATGGTACTGCGGCCCCGCCGAGGTCGCAGTCTGCCCCCGTCAGGAGAAAAATTATGTTTTTACCAAAAAAGCACGCCGACTTGCCCATCGAACCGAGTGTGTTGGAGTCTTTGCGCGCACAGGAGAAATCGTTAAAACGCGAAAAAAGGAAAGCCGCCAAAGAACGGCGGCAGCACGCAAAGCAGTTAAGGAAAGCCGAAAAGCATGCAAAAAAGCGCATTGCCGCACGCAAAGTGCCACAGAAAGCCTGTGACTGCCTGCAATACCTGAGTATGTCGCAGGATGGCATCTGCGAGGTGGAGCCGGGACTTTTCTCGATGACGATGGCGTTCACCGATGTGAACTTCCAAATCGCTATGTTGGAAGAGCAAAAGAACATTTTTACGAAATACAGTGAGTTTTTGAACTACTTCGACCCTTCGCTGCATCTGGAAATCAACCTTGTCACCCGCAGCATGGACGAGGAGCAGTTTCGCCGCGACACCTTCCTGCCGCTGCGCGGGGATGACCGTGACCGCTATGCCGGGGAGATGAACCAAGTCGTGGCGGAAAAAGCACTGCGCGGTCAAAATGGCCTGATTCGTGAAAAGTACGTCACCTTCTGCCTGCACGCCGAAAATTACCAGCAGGCGAAAGAGCAGCTGGAAAACCGTGCTGCAGATATTGCCGATCACTTCAAACGTATGGGCAGCAGTACACGCATCTTGTCCGGCATTGAGCGTCTGAGCCTGTTACAAGGCATCATGCGGCCCAATGAGGAAATGAGCTTTTCCTATGACTGGCTGCTGGCTGAGGATGACCTTACTACGAAGGATTTTATTTCACCCAGCTCTTACAACTGGCACCCGGAGCATGACGACTCGCGCGCCGTTTACCGTGACCGCTATCAGTTTGGCGATAAAATCGGCAAGACAATGTATCTGCGGGGCATAGCACCGGAAATGAAGAACGGTTTGTTCTCTATGCTGTCCGAGCTTCCGTTTGACCACGTCATCACAATGCATGTTGACGCTATGGACCAGGCAGAAGCCGTCCAGGAAATTGAGAAAAAGCTTGCTTATATGCACAAGGAGGAATACGATGCCATTGCCAAAGCACGCGAGCGAAATATGCCTGCCAGCATAGCTGTGAGCTATGATCTGAAATCCAAAATGCACCACACAGAGCAGATGATGGATGACATTACAACCAAAAACCAAAAAATCTTCAAAGTCTGCATCCTCATTCACACCTATGGCGATTCCAATGCGCAGTTGGACGAGCGCGTGCGGCGCATTTGCAGCACAGTACAGCAGCAGACCTGCCGCTTCGACAGCATTTTGTATGAGCAGCGCAATGCCATGAACAGTATGCTGCCGCTTGGCAAGAAATGGCTCGGGTTGGAGCGCACGCTGGAAACCGTCAGCACGGCCATCTATGTGCCGTTCACCACACAGGAACTGTTCCAGCCGGGCGGACTGTACGAGGGCATCAACGCCCGCAGTAAGAATCTGATACTGTGTAACCGCAAGCTGCTGCCCGCCCCTGCCGGTATGGTACTGGGTATGACGGGCTACGGCAAGTCTTTCTCCGTAATGCAGATGGTCACCAATATCATGCTTCGCTGGCCAGATGATGATATTGTTCTCATCGACCCAGAACAGGAGTACACGCATCTCGTTACAGCCATGGGTGGCGTAGTGATTGACATTTCCGCGTCCAGCCCCTCCCATATCAATCCCATGGACATTACCGAGGACTACGGCGACGATGAGGACCCCATCCGACTGAAAAGTCAGTTCTTGCAGAATTTCTGCCAGCTCATTCTGCACAGCTCCGAATTGTCGCCCCAGGAACGCACCTTTATCGATGTGGCTGCCGGCCTGACCTATCAGCGCTATATGGCAAATCCCAAGCACGAGGAAATGCCAACGCTGCACGACTTTTATAGAAATCTTGCGCTGCAGGGAGAGGAAGTCAAGCCACTGCTTACGGCGTTGAAGTTATATGTAAGTGGCTCCATGGACCTGTTTGCCCACCAGACCAATGTGAACGTGCAGAATCATTGCATCTGCTTTAATACGGTCAAGCTGGGCAAGTCGATGCAGTCTATCGGCATGCTGACAGTGCTGGATCAGGTTTGGAACCGCATTACCCGCAACCGCGTGTTGGGTCGCCGCACATGGGTGTTTACCGACGAGTTCCAGCAGCTGCTGGGCAACAAGGACTGCACGGACTTTTATTTTCAGCTGTCCAGCCGCGCCCGCAAGTGGGGTGCGATTCTGACCTCCATCACCCAGCATGTGCGTTCGGTTCTGGACAACGAGGACGCGCGCCGAATGCTGTCCGACTGCGGATATATCAAGCTGCTGAACCAGTCTCCCGACGATGCCAACGATCTGGCGCGGCTGCTGCACATTTCCAACGAGGAAAAGCGGTACATCGAGAATGCAGAGGTAGGCAGCGGGCTGCTGATCGTGTCTAAGACGGTGGTGCCCTTCAACAACGATTTTCCGAAGGATACCGAGCTGTTCAGGCTGATGGATACATCTCCTAATCGAAAGTCTTAATGCGTTATGCTTACACCAGCACATCTCTAAAAACAACCTCACGGAGTCTGCCATGTCAGAACTATTCACGCAAAATTATAGCGACAAACCTTTATTCCATACCGATACTGACATATCGGAAAGCCTGCACAATCAGGTAGATGAAGCATCAAACGGCGAGGAACTGCTGGACAGCACTGAAAAGCAAACCGAGTCGCTACTGTCGAATGACGATTATGTAAGTGAAACGAAAGATACCATTTTGGACGATAGCGATGATGTAGCAGAAAGCTTATCATCTCCCGCCGAAGGCAACCGGAAATATATCGCCGGTACCAACACGCCCCGTGCCAGCCGCAGCAATGCCTACTACGAACTGCTGTGCAATCAGCAGACAAACGGCTACCGCTCCCCTGCCATGCGCGGCACAACAGCCGCAGCGCACGGCATCACGAGTGCAAGCGGGCTGGTCAGCTATCAAGAGGACTTTGCCACCGATGCTGCGCAGGATGTCGGCGTACACGGCGCGGCGGTAGGGCTGATTTTGCAGGAGACCTTTCTTGGCACTGCTGCTGAGGACGTCGGCATACTGGGCAGCTACGCCGTGAAGGGTATCAAGGATGTGCAGGACGGCACGCGCACCGCCGAGGAGGTCCTACACACAGGTGGCGACGTGCTGCGGATGGAGTTAGGAAGCTCTGCGGTACAAATCGGCTCTGCCGGTGCACGTACCGCTCTGCACTATGCAGAGACCTTCTCGACCAGTGCGGATGATTTTGCTGACCGTGCGCCGGGTATCATCAGTAATACAGGCTTTCAGGCCGGTCATAGCGTTATCAAAGTTGCACGGTTCTTTGCCCATCCTGTCAAAGCGCTTGCTTCTATCGGCAGGACGGCTCTTATTTGTGGCGCAATTGTTCTGTTGTTGCTGATTATTGGGCTGCTAGGCCAGATGGGCGGTACTGCAACGACCAGCGTGCTGTGTGCCGACAGACCGGAGGATATTCAGCAGCTTATCAAAAGCATCAATACATACCGCAATGAAGCTGCCACCGATGAGCTTCGCAGGGCTTTTCGCAACGATGTTGACCCCAATGGCAACCCCTACGGCTACGACACGCTGACCGGCCAGCGCAGCAACAATATGCAGCATGGCGTCACATGGAGCTACGCCAACGGCATCTACAATGACACTGCTGAGATCATTTCGATGGCCGCGGTCTATTATCAGCAGGATTGGCCCAGTTCGCAGGAAATTGCAGCCTTTACAGATGATACGCCATTTACCCAGTACTGTCGCGCCCTGACTGCCTACGGCATGGAAATTACAGCGCGGGAGTCCGCGCCCTACTCCTGCATCAGCTATGGCGGCTGCGTCAATGGCTACCGCAGCGAGGGCGAGACCGTGACCATCACAGAGTATCGATGCGAAACGCACACTTGTGCCCAAGGCAACGAAGAATGCGGGCACTACCGCAACGGAATATGGGAATGGAGCGATGATCACGCGGAAGGCAGCAGCCGCCCCGAATGGATCGAAGACGGCACACACGATGTGACCGTCTTTTTTCCTGTCATTTTCCCGGATGGGGCCTCCCAGTCAGAGCTGTGTGCTCTGCCGGATGACTACGCCCAAGTTGTCGACGGCAAAATTGCCGCAGAGGATTGCAATGGCAGCATCGTGTTGGATGAAAGCGCGAATCTCTACAAGGGCGAGCCGAATGATTGGTTCTATCCCCCGAATGAGCGCACCGCCACCTTTACAGTCGAAACCACTGACGGCGACGAAGTCATGACGAAGGATTATACCGTGACCTTTGCCAACGCAACCGCTATCCCATGGTGTCCCGGAGAGCTGCACGACGGCCAGTACGGCCACTATGATCTGAACTGCACCATTTACCTGACCGGCTATGACCGTTATACTGACCCGGAAACCGAAGCCCCCAATGGTGCGGACGGCGGCACGGGCAATCTGGAGGCACTGGCCGAAAGCAGCAATGACGGTACGCTGACACGCACCGTCATCAAACAGGATCAGTACGGCAATGAATACGCCGGCAATGCGGTCACTGCACGCTTTACGAAAACTGTAACGCTGCCGCCCGGCGCGGCGGGCTTCAAGGGCTGGTACGAGAACGGCGCGGACACTTATGGCAACGTGGAATGGGCGTCCTTGCTGTATCGTATGGACTGGGAGGCGCTTTACGGCGTTGCGGACGGTATCAAGTGCCGTTCGGTAGGCTCCGTTTTGACTGCTGACGAGCTGCAGGCATTACTGGCCGGACTGAACATTGACCCCGACACCGCGCGCGGGCAGGTCGTAGCCTTTGCCATTAGCTGCCAAGGTCATTTTGTATACGGGCAGCCCTCGTCGCTGCGCGGTGGCCCCGGCAATGCCAGCGTCGGGATGAATTTAGACTGTTCCAGCTTTGTACAGTACTGTTATTGGGCGCAAGGCTTGCCGTTCTCAGCCGGTAATACAGCCGCCTATGGCCGCACCGGTGACTTGCGGGCAATTTCCCCCGCCGAGGTCCAGCCGGGCGACCTGCGGGTCGTGTATGCCGCTGGCGGTGAGCAAGGCCATGTGCAGATGGCACTTGGCGGCGGTGCGTGGATCGAATGCTGTTATGGCTACGGCGTCTGCGTAAACATGTCCAACGCATGGATGGAGAGCCGTGGCTGCCATTACTTTACCTATGCCGGATTTTAAGGAGGCGTTCTTCATGAAAAGAGTTCTGGCGATTTTGCTTTTGGTTCCGTTTATCATGGTGCTGGCACCGCCCTGCCTTGCTGCGGGAAGCGGAGAGGTGACGGTATCCTTAGTAGATATTCCCGCGGAGCTGCAGGAACGTTCCGTGCTGATTACGCTGGGCAGCGGTCCCAATGACACGGACGCTGTTCTTGTAACGCTGAACGGCTTGAACCAGTATAACCAGACTGTGACGTTGCCGGAGGACACCTATTACTGCAATGCCGCTGTTCAATACGACGCCCTAAACGATTGGCCGCTGCGCGAGGTCGACGACACCACCTTTTTGCAGATTGAAGCTGGTGGTCAGTATGAGCTGCAATATGAGTTTGCAGGTGAGAGTTGGTTCACAGAAGTAACCGGACAGACACACTATTATACGCCGCTGCCGCTGCACCAACCGCCTGCTGATTATCTGCCCGAGGCAGCCCAGATCAGTGCGTATCTGACAGCACCCGCTGGCTTTTCTCAACACTGTATCGTCTACCTGCAGAACCTGTACAGCGGTACAGTATACGCGCTGGACGTATATGAATCCAACCAGCTGGCCGCCGTTTGCACGGAGGCTGACAGCGGACTGTATACATTTCTATCTGCCCGTGTTGCAGGCGATGCAGCGGAGCGCTACCAGTTCGAATGTGAGCAGAATGAGCTGAATACCGATGACAGTGCAAGCTTTCACCTGACAGTAACGGACACAAAAAATCCAGACGCTGATTTGCGCACGCCTAGTCGCGACGAGAACGCCACAGTACAGCGCGCGGTGGCCTATAATGCACCATCTGCCGCTACGCCGTCTGCGACGCCGGCACCGGAGCCGACCTCTTCTCAACCTGTACAGCAGAGCAAAAAGCCGGCAAATCCGTTCTGGAATGTGCTGGACTTTTTGCCCATCGTTTTTATCGGAGCCGGGCTGTTCTGGTTTTGCCAGAAGAACCGCCGGGGGCGGCCCAAAGGGGTAACGTGAGCGAAAGCGAACGTTAGCAAGCATTGCATGTGTTTATACACACATGCCTCTTAGGGACACCCTAAAACCCGTTTTCCCGTAAGCTTCTTTAATTTGAAGCCAGACTTTCCTTGGAGAATTGTGCCAATGAAAAAGAATCGCGAGCGTTCAATCGGAAAACTACTATACTTTACAGAAGAAGAATTAGAAATAATCCAAAACAAAATGGTGGAATCTGATATGTCGAACTTTTCTGCCTATTGTCGGGAAATGCTGCTTACCGGTAAAGTCAAGCATTATGATTTTTCTGTTATAAAAGAAATCTCATCTAGCTTGAGTCATATCTCAGGTAACATTAACCAAGTGGCTAAACGCTGCAACACGAATCAATCTGTTACCACCAATGATGTTGAGCAATTGCGACGTGAATATTTACAGATGAAGTCGCTCTATCAGGAACGATTGGTGAAAGCTCTGCGAAAACTAGTCTAATATGTATGCAGCGAAATATTATGCAAACCCCAAGCATGTCTTTCGCAAGTGGGAGTGCGAGAGTGGCTATTTGTTTTTGTCTGTTATTGAGGTTTTTCGCCCGGCCCTGAGTGACAATCTTCACCTGTTTCTGACATAGAAGGAATCTACTATGGCTATCACCAAAATTCATGCGGTAAAAGTTCGGCTTGGCGATGCAATCAACTACATAGAAAATCCTGACAAAACCGATGGACAGGAATTGATTTCAGGTTACAATACTGCCCCACAGACTGCTGTGCTTGATTTTTCCATTACTGCAGCAATGGCGCGCAAAGCACGAAATACAAGTGCGAAAAAGCAAGGAAATCTTGCCTACCACATGATTCAATCCTTTTCCCCGGACGATGCTGTCACGCCGGAACGGGCCCATGAGCTGGGCCGCAAGCTTGCAATGGAATTTACCGATGGAAAATTCGAGTTTGTCGTTGCTACCCATATCAATAAAGATTCTATACATAACCACATTATTATCAACGCCGTTTCTTTTTATGATTATAAAAAGCTGCGCACTGTTCCCTACCGCACCGCGCAGCAAATCCGTAGTATCTCTGATCGGCTCTGCATGGAATCACAGCTATCTGTCATTAAAGATCCGCAACAGCTAGGCCAGCTCTACCCCACTTACATACAGAAGAAACGCACAACCAGCAATCGTACTGAAGTCCGCAAGAAGCTTAACTTCTGCCTGGAGCGTGCCACCAATTATGCCCAGTTCCTGCAAATGGCGCAGGAACTGGGCATTTCTGTTTGCCAGCGAGGCAAGCACATGACTTACTTGCTGGATGGTGCGGGGCGTGCAATCAGAGATACATCACTGGCCGATACCGACAAGTTTACGTATACCGGCCTCATGGAGCGCTTAGAGGATAACACTGCCGAACAGCTATTTATTCGTGAGCGCATAGCTAAGATTTTTCCTAGTGTCTCGACTTTTACCGATTTTATAAAGCAACTGCAGTCGGAGGGCGTTAAGGCGCGTGTAAAGAAGCAAACCGGACAGCTTTTGTATAAGGCTGCCGACTTAGATGGCACATGGGTGCCTGCTGACGCTTTAGGAGATGGATTTACACTCTCAGGCTTGGAAAGTGCGATAAAGAATAAAGCGGAAGCCCTTGATACAAATCATAGTACACCGATTGCAGAGCTATATCAAAAATTGACTACAAACTATCCGCAGAGTTGTTATACATCTGTCAGACTCACGTCACGTCAGATATGTTCTGCCGGCAAGCGCGGTGTTCTACTGAAAATACAGGATGCGAACGGCAATTCTGCCAAGCTGATGATGGACAATCGGCAAATCCATACCACCTCAGACGGTGCTGTGACCGCTGATATTGGCGCCGCATTTTCGTATGATATAACCTACGATGACGGCATACATGGCACAATTTGGGGCACTGATTTGATTCGACAAATCGATGAAGAGAATCTGACGCAGCCACTGATTGTAAGCTTGACCGCTGATCAGATCATGGCCATGAGCCTGCGCGGAGTGACAGTGCATTTGCCGCAATATCACATTGAGCGGCTATTCATTCCGGAACACTATGTACAGCGAAACGTCGAGCAAGGAAGCTGTGCAATCAGTCTATATCCCGGTTGGCAGTACAGCTATGTGCCAATTGGCAGCGAGAAAACGCGAAAATCAATCAGTGGCGCTGAACTAGCGCAGTCGCTAGGAGGTGTGGTGCAGGTTGGCACTTCTGAAAGCAGTTTGGCCCGTCGTGTCGCTAATGTGGAACGCCGTGCAGGAATTGCAAATGCCCAAGAGCTTGGAAAACTCTTGGGCAGCATGGCTGATAATGGTATACATTCAGCTGCAGACTTTGATAAACAAATCAGTGCATATCAACGCGAAGAAATGAAGCTCCGCAACAAGATTGCAGAGCTTCGTTCCAAAAGCAAAATTTATGCAGCAACGGCTCATAATCTGCAGGCGTGCCACACCTATAAATCTGTTTGGTTGGAGTATGCGTCTAAACCACTTGCCCAGAAGGATACCTTCTATAAGCAAAATGAAGCCGCCCTGCAGGCGTATAGCAGAGCGGCTTCACAACTTGATAAAATGGGGATTTCACTGGGTACTGAACCTGAAAAGATAAGACAATTAGTTACAGAAACAGAAAGTCGGATAGCTGATCTTATTGCTGAATTAGAAAAAGTTCGGAAATCAAATCGAGCCATGCAGGAAGATAAGGAAAAAGTTGAACAGATACAAAGTGGTTAAGCAAGATAATATTTAATTTCGTTTTCATCACAAAAGGAGGCTACTTCCAATAATATATAAAGCGCTCTTTGCTTGTGTTCCTCAACCGAAAGCTCCTTCCATGTGGCAATATCATTAATACCACCGTTCATCAGGTCTTCCTCCACACCATCTTATTAACTACATTCACATAACCCTGAATGATTCGAACCACCTTCATGGACACGGTCTCGTCCACATAATCGGGGCAGGGTTTGCTCAGAACGCCCTTCTGCTTCATCTCAATGGCCATATCGGTGGCGTTGAGCAGCTCCCGTGTGGTAATACCAGCCAGAATGAAGTCGCCGGCTTCCAGTGCCTCAGGACGTTCCGTACTGGTACGGATGCACACGGCGGCGATGGGATGACCGATAGACAGATAGAAGCTGCTCTCCTCAGGCAGAGTACCAGAGTCGGAGACGATTGCCAGAGCGTTCATTTGCAGCTTGTTGTAGTCGTTGAAGCCCAGCGGCTCATTGACTCGGACACGAGGGTCGAGTTTGAAGCCACTCTTTTCCAGACGGTGCTTGCTTCTGGGATGGCAGGAGTACAGGATGGGCATATCGTACTTCTCTGCCAGTGCGTTGATAGCGGTGAACAGGCTCAGGAAGTTCTTTTCGGAGTCGATGTTCTCCTCCCGGTGGGCGGACAGCAGAATATACTTGTCCTTTTCCAATCCCAGACGCTCCAGAACATCGCTTTTCTGGATTTTCTCCAGATTCATGTGCAATACCTCTGCCATGGGAGAGCCTGTCTGATAGGTGCGCTCCTTGGGCAGACCGGTATCCGCCAGATACTTCCGGGCAAACTCGGAGTAGCACAGGTTCACGTCGGAGATCACGTCTACGATGCGGCGGTTGGTCTCCTCGGGCAGGCACTCATCCTTGCAGCGGTTGCCGGCCTCCATGTGAAACAGCGGGATGTGCAGCCGCTTTGCACTAATGGCGGACAGGCAGGAGTTGGTATCGCCCAACACCAGATAGCCCTCCGGCTGCAATTCAGAGAGGAGTTCATAGCTGCGGCCCATAATGTTGCCGCAGGTAACACCAAGATTCTCGCCCACCACGGGCACCAAAATGTCCGGGCCATACTCCCCGAAGGTGTTTTTCAACTCAAAATCCTCCCAGAAAACGGTGGAAAGGTTTCTGTCCCAGTTTTGATTGTAATAGACCACGCAGCAGTCAAAGTATTCACGGCAGCGCTTGATAACCGCAGCCAACCGAATGATTTCCGGACGGGTGCCACAGCCAATCATGACCTTGGTGCGCCCGTCATTTTTCCATGTAAAATTGTGTTCCATAAAAAACTCCTAACGTCAACCAGTACCCACTCTTACACCAGCTCGAAGAAGGTGTCCGGGTGGTTCGGGTTGAAAATTTCGTTGCAGGTCATCACCGTCACCAGATTTTCCGTTTCCGACAGGTTGATAATGTTGTGCGTCCAACCGGGAATCATGTGGACAGCCTCAATTTTGTCCCCGGAAACTTCAAACTCCACCGTTTCTCCAGTGTTGATGTTTCGCTCCTGAATCAGTCCGTGACCTGCCACCACAATGAACAGTTCCCACTTGGAATTGTGCCAGTGCTGCCCCTTGGTGATTCCGGGACGGCTGATGTTGATGCTCACCTGCCCACAGTCAGCGGTATGAACCAATTCCGTGAAAGAGCCACGGTTGTCCACGTTCATCTTCAGGGTATACTTGAACTTGTCCGTCGGCAGATAGGTCAGGTACAGGGAATACAACTTCTTAGCAAAGGAACCGTCTGGCATCTTGGGCATCATAAGGGTACCCGGCTGTGCCTTGAACTCTTGCAGCAGATCCACGATTTCTCCCAATGTGACCTTGTGGGTCACGGGGACGCAGCAGTAACGACCATCTGCTTGCAGAACAGTCTCCACACCATCAAACCCACAGTGCTGCTCCTTGCCTTCCAGCAGGTCAAACATTGCCTCTACCAAATCGTCGATATACAGCAGTTCCAACTCGGTACTGCGGTCGTTGACAGTGAAGGACTCGTCATTGGCGACTGCCCAGCAGAAGGTACTGACAGCACTGTTGTACTTGGGGCGGCTGTGCCCCATCAGGTTCACAAAACGGTAGACGGCAACCTTAGCCCCAGTCTCCTGAGCATACTGGAAGAACAGTTCCTCGCCAGCTTTCTTGCTGCGGCCGTACTCACTGTTGCCGAAACGGCCTGCCAGCGTCGCTTGAATGGAGGAGGATAGCATGATAGTTGCCTTGTTGTTGTGCTTTTTCAGGCAGTTCAGCAATTCGGATGCAAAGCCGAAGTTGCCCTTCATGAAATCCTCCGGGTTTTCCGGGCGATTTACCCCTGCCAGATTGAACACGAAGTCTGCCTTCTGGCAGTACTCGTCCAGTTCCTCCGAGGTAGAATCCAGATCATACTCGTAGATTTCTTTAATATCCAGTGCCGGACGGGTCTTGTTTTTCCCATCGCGGATGTTTTTCAGGTTGTTACAAAGGGCGGTTCCCACCATACCCTTGGCACCTGTGACTAGAATGTTCATTCTTTCGCCTCTTTAATGTACTGCGGTGCAGTCCGGAATGTCTGCGCCATCCGGCACAGTTGCATTATTGCAGATGGTGCAGTTGCTGCCAATGCGGGTAAAGTTGCTCACAGTCGCACTAGTGCGAATGACGCTGTTGGTGTAAATCAGGGCGTAGTCTCCTACCGCTGCATCACAGTGGACCTCTGTTCCGGCATTCAGCAGGACACCGTTGCCAATGGATGCACCATTCTGGACGCAAGCGTTTTGCAGCACCACGCAGCCACAGCCCAACTTTGCGTATGGACTGATGTAGGCGCTGGGCGCAACGATATTGGGAAAAGCAAAGCCAAGTGCTTTTGCTTTCTCATACACCTGCGCCCGGAGCTGATTGTTTCCAATGCCGACAACCAGCAGGTCATAGTTTTTCCGCAACTCTGGTAAATCGGAAAGACCTCCAACCACCGGAATGCCGCAGATCTCAGTGTCCACGTCTTGTCCATCATCCACAAAGGCGCAATCGTATGGAAGCATCGCCTGCTCCGCCACCATGCGCCCGAAGCCACCGGCACCAACCAGCAGCAGCTTTTCCTTAGACATTCGGGATACCTTTCAGTGCGTTCTGGACATATTCGGTGGTCAGGATTTTCTTAACAGTGCCTTCCACATCCAGACGGGTAGTGTTATGGCTGGTGTAGGACTCGTCTGCCATAGTATGTACCTCGCCGTTGACGACAAACTTATCGTAGTTCAGGTCACGGTTATCCGCAGCAACACGGAAATAATGGCCCATATCCTGGCTGCGCAGACGCTCCTCACGGGTCATCAGAGTCTCGAACAGCTTCTCGCCGTGACGGGTGCCAATGATGTTCGTACCGGTGTCGCCGAAGAGTTGCTGGACAGCCTTTGCCAGATCACCAATGGTGGAAGCGTCTGCCTTCTGGATGAACAGGTCGCCGGGGTTGGCGTGCTGGAAGGCGAACATAACCAAATCCACAGCCTCGTCCAGATTCATCAGAAAGCGGGTCATGTTGGGGTCGGTGATGGTGATGGGGTTGCCAGCCTTGATCTGGTCGATGAACAGAGGAATGACGGAGCCACGGCTGCACATAACGTTGCCGTAACGAGTGCAGCAGATGGTAGTGCCACCACGCTCAGCAGCTACACGGGCATTGGCGTAGATGACGTGCTCCATCATAGCCTTGGAGATACCCATGGCGTTGATGGGGTAGGCTGCCTTATCGGTGGACAGGCAGACAACACGCTTGACACCGGCATCAATGGCGGCGTGCAGGACGTTATCCGTACCGATGATGTTGGTCTGGACAGCCTGCATGGGGAAGAACTCGCAGGAAGGAACCTGCTTCAGAGCAGCAGCGTGGAAGATGTAGTCAACACCGGGCATAGCGTCACGGATGGACTGGGGATTGCGGACATCGCCGATATAGAACTTCACCTTCTTGGCGTTCTCCGGGTGCTTGGCCTGAAGTTCGTGGCGCATATCGTCCTGCTTCTTTTCGTCACGGGAGAAGATACGAATCTCCTTGAGGTCAGAATCCAGGAAGTGCTTCAGAACGGTAGAGCCAAAAGAACCAGTACCACCAGTGATCATAAGGGTTGCGTTATCAAATGCAGACATTTTAATTTTCCTCCTAATCTTTTATCAAAAAACATTCTTCAAAAGAATTGCATCAATCATCAGTTTGACATTTGGCTGCAAGTCTTTTATGAGGGCCGGAAACAAAAGGATTGTGCTTATTTGCGTCAGCAACGATGCCAACGCAGCACCAGACGCTCCCCACAAGGGGATCATGAGCGCATTCAGCAATACATTCGTTATTGCTGCTCCGATATACAAATATTTGAGATAGTTTTGCTTACTGTAAGAAACGATCCATGCATTTCTGGCTACTCCCAGATAGGAAAATGCTGTATACCATGTAATGATTCTCAGCGGAGCTGCAGCCGGGGCGTATGCGTCACCATACAAAATACTCACGATTGGAGACGCTAAGAGCGTAAAGAGAAGTGAAACACCCACAGACACATAGAACACAATTGCATAAAGCTGCTTGTTCTTGCGTTCAAACAGCTTCTTATTATCGAAAGACTGCAAAATAACCGGGTACAGAGAATCAATTATTGCAGTCAGCAAAAACACCCATGTATTGCACAGTGAAACTGCCGTTGAATAAAATCCCACTTCCGACTCATTCAACATTTGTTTCAGCATGAACTTATCCGTACTGCCGTAAATCGAGACCATCAAGCCAGCTAAAATGAAGTGATAGCTACTAAAGAATAATTCTTTTGCCTTGCGTACCGAGCACTTAAACTGAGGGCCGTTGTGCTTTTTATACATGACAAGAAGGACAACAGCCACCACCATGTAGTCGATAGAAGTCGAAATGGCAAACCATTCTACACTTTTTCCTGTTGCCAACAGCCACACTTTATAAGCGGAAACAACTGTATATGATATTACCGTCGCAAAAGCAGAGTATTTCGATTCAAGTTTTGATTGAAACCAATAGTCCAGGGTGTCCATCACTTGGAAAACCACACCAATGCCGCAGAGAAACACCACAATGTGCGTCGTAGTCTCTCCCTTATCAGCGATCAGCGTGATACACACCATCATAAGTACTGATAAGACGCTGGAAACCGTTCTAAGGACAATCGCCGATCCAACTGTTTCGCCTTCCTCATCGGGATGATCCACAAAATTCTTTACGATAACCGAATTGATTCCAAGCGTACAGAATGATGCAAAGAAAGATGTGTATGTTGCAGCATAATTAATCAGTCCGAAGTTGCTTGGTCCCAGGTATCGTGCCGTAAGTAATCCAACAAAAAACGCAAGCAGCATGTGATATACCCGTCCGGCAATAATCCAGCTTGCATTTCTTGTCACCTTACTGCTCAGTAAATCTCGTATCTTCATACTTCTAGACTCCTAATGACTTTTGCCGGAACACCACCAACCAAAGTATTATCCGGTACATCATGTACCACACATGCACAAGCAGCTACAACACAGCCATTACCTACAGTTGAATTGTTGCAAATCGTACTTCTGCCTCCAATCCATGTTCCATTTCCAATCACCTGATGATAAATCTCGCCTTGCCCAGCTCTACGATTCCTGTCGCCTATTGCGTGTCCGCCCGTTTGGAACGTAACCTCTGGACCAAGATCACAATTGTCGCCAATTTGGACTGTACCGTTTCCATTGACCTTACAGTTTTTACCAATCCAACAATTATTTCCAATCGCAATGGTACCTTTGCATTCAATAGGGCCAACTATTGTCGTCCCGCCTCCGACTGGACACCCGATTCCACGGAGCAATTTTCGTTTCATATTGCACGCAAGCGGTTTTGTTCCGACAAAAACATGGTTAATCAAAAACAGATTTAACGTTCTCTTGATACCATTTAAGTGCAGCATTCTTTTAAGATTCATTTGCATGATACCATCCATTATCCAATATTTCTGCGCTGCTGCAGGGACCGTCTTCAAACAAAGTCTGCGCCGTGTTGCCTTTGATGATTTTCCTTGCTAATTCAACAAATCGCCCGGATGCCACCTGTGCATTCCATGTATCTGAAATCGTGGCATACGCATTCTCGCCCATCTTTCTCCTATAGGCGTCATCGTCCAACAATCTACAGACCTGTTTTTCAAAGTGCTTTTGATTCCCATTTTCGTAAATCAGACCATTTACGCCATCCTTGATTAAGAAAGGCACTGAGCCAATTGCGTGGCTTGCAACAACCGCACATCCGCTGTTCATCGATTCATTTAAAACTGCGCCCCAGCCCTCATTAAAATCACTGGTAAAAAGGAATATATCGGCACTTTCCATATGAGAACGAACTTCATCTGGAGACATAGCACCTAACATTTCCACACAATCTTCTACGCCTTTGCTCCGAATCAGTTCACGAAGCTGTGCTTCCATCTCACCATTGCCGATAATACTTATTTTAAAGGAGTAGCCTTTTTTCTTAAGAGATGCTGCCAACTCGATTGAAGCATCCGGATGCTTCCATCCTATAAGCCTGCCGGCCCATAGGATTGAAGCCTGAGGATGCTTCCATCCTGCTGACGTAACCGATAGCTTTCGCTTCATCAATTCAGCGGCATCATATTTTTTGGTCTCCGGGAAATACCCCCACTTAAAGGTTCTTCCCTTAAAATTTGTGTAGCGATTCAAATCCGCAGCAGTATAGGCACTGCTACAGCAGAAATACAACGGTCCCTTTTCAAACGGTTTCAAATGCTTCCACGCACTCGCAAAATTGTGCGGGATCTGCAACAACCCCGTTCCCTCCTTAAAGTAGCGCTCACTAAACTTAAAGCACAGTTTTCCTTTGCTCGTGCGGCGCACAATCAGACTATCCGGGCATGAGCCGTATATCGCTACATCTGCATCATCAATTAGTTTTTCTGCCTGATGCCTTTTCTCCTCAGAATCGTAGGCACAAAGCACAAACGGGTATTTGTGATTCATATCCTCATACCCCATGTCAAGTCTCTCTTGCGGAATCGCTTCTAGGGCAACAAATGTATACTCCACACCATCTTGACTTAAAATTCCCTGTGAGAAAGGAAGCTGATGATGATTCATAAAATTAGAAACGTAGGTTATCCTCATATGTTCCACCTCTGTATTGTGACAGCTGACTTCGGATAATTCCACAAATCAATAAATAAGAAAACAACAGCGCCCGACACCCGGTAAGAACAGGCTCAAAAAAGAATTGAACTGTTACAGTAGCCGTTATCCCTGTGATCAACACTCGATTTTCAATTGGTACCTTTTTATTTAGGATATACTTAAGATTAGAAAAAGTAATCTGTATGGTCACAATCCATATAAGAACAAACGGAATTATCCCAGCCGAGTCAAAGACATCCAGCCAAAGTTCATGTGCGTAAAATCCGACTTTACTTAGCGCCTTTCTTCCGCCCCATGGATAATCAAACATTAAGGCAATATATTGATCCCGAACGTTTCCCCTATCGCTAGATTTAAAAAAGGAAAACAAATCCTGTGACTGCGCTATATTCGCATACGATATTCTGTGAAACAGATATGTCGACTCAAACATTCTTGTTATTGTATCTTGATACCTAATGTATACTACTATTGCTACAGCACCAAGAACAAGAGCAATTAGAATTAGTTTTCCTATCGCCTTCATCTTTTTTATGTCATTCTTTTGCCCCCAGATATACACAATCATGCTCAGAGCAAAGCTGACACCTACCAATGCAAAAAAGGTTCTTCCACCTAAAATCATGTCGTATGCGAAAGCAATCACTATTAACAGAATGCCAGCAATCCATTTTTTAACTGAATTGCTTTCCATAATCAGATAAAAAATCATACCTGCAAAAAGTGTTAAATATGTTGCAGCACCCGTTGCTGATGTTTTTGCTCCCAGACTAAAGAAGTCGTAATGTGTTCCGCCAGAATTGATTCCGCCGAAACGAACCAACTCATACAAAAAATTCACAACAGCATGACATGTCATACCTGCTACCAACAGTGTCGTCACCGATTTCAACTGCTTTTCTGCCTGAGCCAATGCTATTGGTTCATTTTGCACTCGAAGCCCGATATAGTAAGCCATCGGGCATCCAATTGCGGAAATTCCTGCATTTAAACCATTCTGCGCTGAAAAAACAAAAAAGACAGCCGCAAAAAATACAAGTACAACAAACACATTATCATTTGCCGGAATATACAGCTTTCCCCTATCAAAAATCACTACAAGTATAAATACCGCTGCAAGAATCAAGCTGCTTTGATTAAATATGTTGAGTGAAAACAGGAAAAGAAGTATATACATCATCCTGCTTGTGAAGTTCTTTTCTAAAAGCATTCTTTATTCCTCTAAAACATTCGCGTACAATTCGATGTATTCTGCAAACCTTTTTTCATATCAAATTTTTTTGAATACGCAACGATATATTCCTCATCGTTGCACCTTTTTTTCTCGCAGATGTCCTTTATCGCTTTCTCTGTTGCCTCGATATCATTTGCGTCTACAACTATTCCTGTTTTGTCATCCAACATTTCTGGACTTCCACCAGTCCTAAATGTGACTACCGGGGTTCCGCATGCTAAAGACTCCAAATTAACTGTCGGATAATTTTCCTCTCTCGTTGGAATCAAAAAAACATCTGCCAATGTATACAATTCTGCAAGTTGGTGCTGATTTTGAGTTCTATGAATTGACAGGATATCTTTCGGCAACAGGCCGTCTATATTGTCATCTGTTCCAACAAGCACAATTCTATATGATTCTTTTGGCAGACGATGCGAGAGTTCGACAAATATGTCTAACCCCTTTCGCTGTCCCCAATCAAATGCAACTCCTAACACAACATATCTATTATCCGATATATTCGTATAGCTCAATGTATTCTCCATATTTTTTTATTCCCTCAAACTTCTGAGCTCGCTTTTCGCAATCTTTTCTTGCAAATTTTTGTTCCTCACATACTTGAACAATAGCTTCTTTCATTTCATCTATAGCATCTTTTTCAACAATAATTCCTGATTTATCGTCGATACACTCAGGGCTTCCACCTGTACGGAATGTAACAACGGGCGTCCCACACGCCAATGCTTCGATATTTACCATGCCGAACATTTCTTCTCGAGTTGGATTTGCAAATACAGTTGCTGCCGTATATAATTCTGCGAGTTCTTTCTGGTTTTGCGTCCTATGAATTGAAATCACGTTATTCGGCAATAATTTATCCACTCTGTCATCCGTTCCGACTACCACAATTTGATAGCAACTTGTCAGCCTTTTTGACAGTTCAACTATAACGTCTAGTCCTTTGTACACGCTCCAGCCAAAGGAAACAAACAATACAATATATTTGTTCAGTTCACCCCCCCCACACACACATTTCAATTTACCACTTGGCGTGGGCTTAAAGACATTCAAATCTATACCATTGTTGATTACTTTTATCGGATATTCTTTTAAATAAGATTCATTTACGAGGTTTGCCAACCATTCAGACGGCGTAACAATTGTCATATTTTTCACGCCTGTGAACCACTTCTTTTTGAGTTGCCACATTCTCTTTGTATTATCATACAAGGAAGACGGATATGCTTTATACTGCGGGCAACCATAGCAGCCCATCTTCCATTTGTCACACTTTACCATGGTAAAGTATGGACATTGCCCGGTAAATGCCCAGCAATCGTGCAATGTCCATACTGTCGGAACATTGTGTTTTTTTATGTACGAAAAAAGCATGGGAAGATTGATATACGAATCATGTAAATTGTGCAGATGAATAATATCGGGCTTGAATTCATCAATCTCCTTCAAAAGTTTATATGTCTCAAACCATGCGAAGCACCCATTGAATCCTGTGATTCTGGCAAGCGCAACATTTAACCGACGACTATTAAATGTTCCGATTCGATAATAGCCGCAGTCCTCACCTGCATCACGGTTCGTTGTGGTAATAGGCGACGCACACATTACCTCGTGACCCTGCGCTCTTGCTACCTCGGCAATCCCCATCATGATTTTTCCGGTGCTTCCTTTTGCCCCACCGTTAATCTGCACAATACGCATCACTCGTACTCCTCACTGATTATCACTAAAGAATGTATATCCTCTACGCCTCATGATTGCCTTTGAGAGATTGAACAGCGGCTTCGGAAGCCACTCACGAAGCCACGTCCGGAATTCAAGCATCCATTCATCTTTAACTCGCATATCCTCTCGGTTACCTTTATAAATAGGATTCCCATCGAAATACTTGCGTGCCTTCGTCAGCACCTTTCCCTTACGAATCACGTCAAGAATAGGGAATTCCCCGCGTCGGCTATCTGCGCAACGGGCATTCAGCTGTCGTGCCATATTCGTCAACGCAACCTCATACTGCCAGGCATTCAGCGTTTTTGTCAGTGTCTTTTCCATGAAATCCTTACGCCAGATGCCCGCATACAGACTGACAATGTAATCGCCTGCGTGATTGTCCAGCAGAAAAATACCCGGTTCCAATTCCTCAGCTTTTCTGTTTCTCAGACTCTTCATGGTCATAACAAACAGACGCAGATAATCAATCTGATGCTTTTCCATGATCTGAATATCTTCGTTGACCGCCTGAGTCGAAATCCTTTCCGTCAGGAAATAGTCATCCAAGGTAAAGAGAACATACTCGGTCTTAATCAGCGGCATCACGCCTCTCAGACGTTCCGTTATTTCCGTGCCTTCGCCTGCTGCCACCACTGTTACATTTTCAAAAGTACGATCAGTGGGTTTATCGGTTACTAAAAACGTCTCCACGTTTCGGTCTGCCCAATTCTGATTCAAAAGCAAAACATGTGCATCCCACAAATCCGAAAACTTGTCGCATGTCGAAATAATAATTGAAAAGTTGTTCTCCATCACCATGTATCCTCTGCCACTTATTTCATATGTTGGATTGCCTTTGCAACCACATTTTCCGAGGTCTTGCAGCTGGCCTGCAGATTATGATGTTCTTTTGTCATCACAATCGCCTGTTCGTAGTATTTCCTCTGAAGTTCCTGATTCGAAATCAGTTTTGTAATCGAATCCACCAATTTGGTTTTATCCGTACAAACCATTGCCGCATCCGTTGACTGCATATACTCAATGATGCCGCTTTCTAGCGAGCCATATGTTAGAATGGATGCACCACTCGCCAATGCGTCCGCTGCCTTCGTAGAGAGTGAATACCGTGAAAGGTTGATGTCCTTTTCCTCAAATCCCTCTACAATAACAGTTATGTCGCTTTCTGCCATGCGCTTTTGAACCTGCGTGTACGGCACAGAACCCATATATTTGACATTTTTATTGTCCTTGAATACAGAATAGACCTGCTCGTCCTTTTCGTTGGAATAAACCTCCAGCATATATTCTGGATTGATTTTCCCAAGGGCGTAGCCAATATCGTTCAGGGAGTTGTTGCGTCCCATACCGATATTTCCGAAGTAAGTAATAACCGGGCAATCTTTGTTAATCACGCTAAACGGTTTACGCTGAACCGTAGAAGTCAAATAAACCGTTTCGCCGTCCAGTCCAAATTCCGAATTATACTTATCCCGAATCTTGTCGCTGATGTAAATCGCACTACCCGGCCAAGTCAGAACCTTGTCAATCAATTTCTTGTAGGTCGATTTATAAAGGTGATAGATCGGATTCAGCGTCTTTTCCACATTGAAATAGTAGTCATCGCCAATGCAGGAGACAATTGGCACGTTATATCTCTTGGCGACATACATTGCAATCTGCGGGATAAAATAGTCATCCGAAAAAGCCAGAAACACGCATTCTGGTTTGAAGTCATCTAGCCAATTATTTAGCTTCTCCGTGCACCAGAATCTCTTGCGCCAGAGGATTCCCCTGAGCAAATGCGTAAGAGGCGTATGCTTTCCACCGAACTTGTAGGCCGCTTCTGCTTTTGCATTTCCGAGTTCCAAATCATTGTCTTTCCACTCGGTGTCAAGCTCATCATAATGATAAATTACGCCAGTATCGACTTTCTTCCCCATCCACCGCTGCAACACACGGTGATCCGTAATTTGGAAAAGCGTTTCGCAATGCCCCTTGCACGGCTTCTTTGTATTAGAGAATATCTGTGCAATATTCTCTTTTTCCCAATAGTGAAAGTACGCATCAAAAGCGCGTGACGTTGATTTTGTGTTATATGGAACCGTTCCTACGATCAGCACTCTCGGATGCATATCGTTTCTCCTTTGACCCTTCATCGAATATTTAATACTTTCTTGAGTACGGCATTTTGATCGAGCAGACGGATAACTACTGCACACAGCCCTACTGTCAGGGCGAAGTTTCCGGCAGTCAGTAAATACCCTTCAATACTGCTAAATTGGATTGCAACACTGCTTTTGAAGATATTGAGAAGCAGACCGTGCATCATGTAAATTTCTAAGCTTTGTTTTCCTGCCCAAAGGAAAAACTCACTTACTTTTTCTTTCCGGTTAATACAAAGCTCAGCACGGCATTTTTGTTTATCATCACTATTGCCATCACAGTAAGTGCTACCGTAATCACATAGTTGACCAGAACCAGGCTCAGCCCCACCGGACTGTACAGAATCGGCACTTTGTCCGACTTGATCAAGCTGAGAAGCAGATAGTGCGTGAGATACACTTCCAACGAGTGCTCTCCGACCCATGCAAGAGTGCCCCCCCGATTTTACTGGAGAAGATTCCCCTACAGAGACCACATACTGCAATACACCCAGCCAACGATGTTGCCGCACGCAAGATAATCGCAAAGCCGCCATCCGACATCTCATAAAGCGGAAATCTAAGAATAACGAACAGCCACACTGCAAAGCAGATTGCAACTATACTATCAATCATCTTTTTGCCTGTATCGGATTCCTTCATCCTGTCATCAAACTGACCATACAAGAACCCTGCATAGTAGAAAGGCATATAATAGAGCGTCAATTTGATTGCAAAGAACGAAAGCCCTAAAATTGCGCCAATTCCCACCAGCAGAACCATCCCCACTACGTAGCACCCCAAAAGTACGGTCTGTTTCTTCAGCAGGTTCTCTTTGCTCACCCGCTCTGCTATGAAAGAGGCAATGCCAAAAATCATGCTAATCGTCCAAATCGTTGCAAGGAACCAATAACCTGAATCCATATTCCACAGGAGATGCTTAACGTTTAGGAAACCATCCTCTCCAAAAATGATACCTCTAACTAAAAAACTCCATACAGCCCACGGCAGCATATAAGCAACCGTTCTACGCTTCACATATTTCCACAGCCCCTTACCATCAGAGATTGGGCGGCTATATTTCGTTACATATCCGCTAATCAAGATAAACAACGGCATCTGCAAGGACCATGCAATATTAAACAAAAATGTGTTTTCTGCTCCGACCGTACATCCACTCATTGTATGTTGCAGAACAACCAGAAGCATCGCTATGCCACGCATGATATCCACAAATTGATTTCGGTTTTCTGTCTTAGCCTGCATCCCTTAATACCCTCTCAAACATAAACTTCCGCAACCAGTTGGGAGCCAGCGCCGACCCGCTGCGGATTATGCAACTTTTAATGTACTGACCATTTCCAATAAAGCCTTGCTGTTTCATAAATTTGAACAACTTGGCCTGTGTCTTGGCGTACTTCCAACCGGCTCTTCTTAAATACATATCCGAGCCAGCTCTCATATGGAGCAGTGGCTCTTGAATGTTGTACCCCTGATATCCTGCCATCAGCATCCTTAGCCAAAGGTAATAGTCCTCCAGCAGATAGAAGTCCTGATACGATCCAGCCGCCTCGACCGCCGTTTTCTTGTACATCACGCAGGGGTGATTGAATGGGTTGCGCTTCTTAGCAAACTCCACGATCTCCGCATTGGTTTCTGGCGGAACGCGCCTCGTGTCTACAACCTTTGAATCAGTCGTAAATTCCTCCACGACACCAGAGCAAATGCTCACCTCCGGGTGCGTATTGAACACATTGATCTGTTTCTCGCAACGGTCTGGATAAGCAATATCATCGCTATCCATTCGGGCGACCAGTTCATTCTTGCAGTGCTTGATGCCCTCATTCAAAGCATTGCCGAGGCCGCCGTTTTTCGCCAGCCTGACAACATTCAAGAAGTCGCCCATCTCCTGTTGCTTCGTTGCAATCACGGCATCCAGCTCCGGATTCAGCGGACCATCACACACCAGCACAAAATCATCCGTGGGAAAGGTCTGCGCCTGAATGCTTTCGATTGCCTGCCTCAAATATTCGGGCTTCTCTTTGTGATATACCGACATGAGAACCGAATATTCTCTGTATTCCACAACACTCATAACTTCCCTCTCTCGCACAAATAACAGCCCAGACTCAATCTCAAGGAGTCTGAGCCGTTCCTTTTATCTAAAGCTCTTATACTATTGTGCGCTTCACGCGCGTGTTATGTAGACTGCGGTGCGTACATCACAGTTGCTATTGGCCTATGCTTTGCACATCGCTCTGCGCCAACTGCTCGCCAGTAGCTCACAGTCTTTCGTACCATCCGGCATAAACTCGGTCTTACTGTAACAATCATCACTGCCGTTTCTTTGCTCACACTCACCCGCGTAAGAATCTCATCGGCGCGGAGGTTTTTTCATCGCCTTTTCGGTGATTTTCAACCCTTTGTTATGGAAAGACCTTTGTTTATTCCCAATGTCACATTCTCGAAAAATCATTGTAGTATCGACACTTTTTCAACGTTTTCTGTGTTTATATCATCTCGGTGGACTCTGGCATAAACTCAACCTACCGTAACAAGCATCTGTAAGCCTCATTTTCGGCTCTTAGCCCCGCAACAGTAACCGCTTCATTTATTCCAGACTCCACAAAACTCAGAAATATGCCGTAGTATCAATACTTTTCAGCGTTTTGCTCATCTTTTCCGCTTCGGTGTACTCTGGTATAAACATTTCTTTACCGTAGCGTCCTTATGAGCAGCACATTCTTGTCTTCAAGACCGATTTCAGTCTCAGATGATATTTTCATCGTCCTACAAGGCTCGCAGAATGATAATGTCATCGAAAGACCTATGTTTATGCCTGATGCCACATTTCGCGGATTTTCGTCTAGTTTTTGTCTATATTGCAATAAAACCAGGCTATATATCCATCAATTTTTGCCACTCATGGCAGTGGTTTGCTACTCGGAAACTCCCTCGGTGCTTTCAGGCATAAACAGGATCTTCACCGTTGCAAACATGATTTTCAAATCCTCAATAATACTCGGATGCGCTATGTACATTAGATCCATCGTCAGCTTGTCATAAGGCGTGGTGTTGTATTTACCATAAACCTGGGCATAGCCGGTCAGACCCGCCTTGGCCTGCAGGCGCAGGGAAAACTCCGGCATTTCTTCACAGTATTGGGCTGCAATTTCAGGACGCTCTGGACGAGGCCCCACAATGCTTAACTCGCCTCGTAGTATATTGATAAGCTGTGGCAATTCATCCACGCGGCATGCGCGAATCACTTTGCCCACAGGCGTGATACGATCATCGTGCTCACCGCTGGAAAGACGGGCCACGCCGTCTTTTTCGGCATCAACGCGCATGCTGCGGAATTTCAAAATACCGAATTCTTTTCCATCCTTGGTCAAACGAGTCTGCTTGTAAAACACAGGTCCGTGATCCGTTGCCTTAATGGCAATGGCCGTCACCAAAAAGATCGGGCTCAAAATAATCAGTGCAGCAGCAGAAATCACAATATCCAGCAAACGCTTGATAAAAAGGTACTCCGGCTGCGGATTGTAGCGGCCCACACGGAGCATCGGCAGATGGAACATGTGCATGTGGTGCGCACCGGACATGATCGTGTCGCCAATGCGGGGAATCACAAACATCGTGATGTTGTTTTCGACGCAATACTTCAAAATAATGTTGCGGTCATGGCTGTGGACGCCGCTGATAAACACCGTGTTGATGCCGTCCAACATAGACAAATTTTCAATACACTCTGCTGCCGTGGCCGTCGCTACGACCTTGTACTTGCCATCCAAGCCATACTGGCCAATCAGCTTTTCCAGACCTTGGCGCGTGTCATAGATTACAGCAGTAGCCTGCGGCGGGAAGGTCTTAAAGTACGCGTGGTGTGCGCTGCGAGCCCAGACTGCCGCCAGAACCAGCTGTCCAACCAATGCTGCCACACCCGGCAGGATGTTGGGCAGATGCTTGCTCAACAACCAGATAACGACGTACATAATAAAGTCGCTGACTGCCGCCGCCAGAAACTGCGCATAGACGATTTCGGATATGCGGTACATCGACATTAGAAATGCGTCGTACACGCGACCAAACATGATGAAAAGCACAAAGAACAGTGCCACCACCAAGTAATCACCTTTTGCGTAAAACGGCGATGCAATGTGTTTTGCATAGTACAAATACCAGCACAGTGCAAACGGTATTGTCACCAGCACTGCATCCATGATTTTTACAAGCCGCAAAATCAGGTCGTGTCTAAACCTCGTCATGATTTCTCCTCAATCTTTTCAACACGCTTTACCTGCCGTACCCTCATCCAGCAGTTTCCGCAATTTATTTGTCTGTTCGGCGCTGAGCCGGGGTGATTGCTTGCGCAGCAGGACCTTTTGGTCGTACAGCCAACGGCCCAGCCAGATGCCGTCCGCTGTTTTATATTTGGCCGGGATTTGCAGGTTCCCGTGCATTTGCAGATAATCCAACGCCAAATTGTACTTATGCTGCCACGGGTCGGTCTTTTCCCACTGCATACCGATTTTTTCCAGCAAAGTAACCCTCGTCGGAGTCAGTTTGCAATTGCTATTGTTCGGACTTTTGTAGGCATACTGCTGGCGGGCCACCCACTTTCCCAAGGCTATGCCATCAGGGGTGGTATAGCCGATGGGCACGTTCAGGCTGCCGTTTTCCTCAAAATACAATTTGGCTGCTTCGTAAGCCTCGTTCCACTTGAAGTCGAAATTGCTTTGCTCCCAAAGAATTCCAATGCTTTCCAGCCGTTCGGCCTTTTCAGGCTGCAACGTTCCGTTGGCATAAGTTTGTTTCTGGTTTCTAACCCAGACTCCCAAACGCAACCCATCCTTTGTTGTGTAGGACACAGGCACGACTAAATTGCCGTGGTCAGCATAATACTTTGCCGCAGCAGCAAAGCCCTGCTCCCACTTTTCGCTGAAGGCGTCCCAGACCATACCAATGCTCTCCAACCGGCTCACCTTCTCCGCGTCCAGTCTGCCAGCGGCTTTTTCAGTGCGCTTGTTGGAAATCCAGTTCCCCAATGGGAATTCATCTTTCGATTTCCATTCCACAGGCACCATGAGGTTGCCGTGCTTGGCGTAATATTGCGCGGCTTCTTCATAGCCTTTTGTCCAAGCCAAGTCGCTGTAGTTGTCCCAGCGCATGCCTATACTGTCCAAGCGTTCAATCTGCTGCTGGGTCAGGCTCCCGGCACGCTTGCCGCTGCGAACCTGCCGCTGAATTTGTAGCCATGCGCCAAGGCTCAAGCCCATGGGCGTCTTGTAGCGCCGCGGGATGTCCAGATTTTCGTTTTCGGCGTAGTAAATGCTTGCCTCGGAGAAGTAGTGATCCCAGGTCGATGACAGACTGCTTTGCAGCTGCTCAAACAGTACACGGCAGTCGTGTACCTGCTCTACAATTTCAAAACGGTCAGTCACGACCTTATCACTCTCACCGTTGGCGTAGAGGCGCTGCACGGCGGCAGCCATCTCGGTTTGCAGGCCGCTGATGCTGGACAGGCCCTCGAAGTTGTTGACAACGTCCAGAATCAACGGTGTAACGCTGTCCCCTGCTGTCAGAGCGCGGCCAATCTGCTGTTTGTAGATAATAGGTGAAATCGTCGGGCGGAACAGAATGACGCCCGAGATGCCCTCGACATGGACACCCTCATTGAGCATGTCAATGCAGAACAAGAGTTTTAGATGGGTACTGGTATCGGCCTTAAATGCCGCAAAGGCTTTATCTGTGGCGGGGTCGTCGGACAGGGCTTTGTAGATGGTTGGCGCGGGGTCAATGGCGGCAAACCACTCCGGCACATGGGAAATCATCTCGTCCATGTGCTCCTTGCCGGAGCAGAACACGATGTACTTGCCGCTTTTATTGGTGATGTGGCGGGCAAAGACCTTGTCCAGTCCGTCCGCCTGCTCCAAGGCGCGCTTTAGTGCGTCCAGATATTTCTGGTTCACATCCTGAATGCCCGGGCTGCGCAGATTGTCAACTCGCGACTGATACCGCGCCAGGTCCTGCTGGTATTTAAAAACCGTGGTCACATATTTCGGGGCAGGCAAAATACCCCGGACGATTGCCTCGCCCAGGGTCATTTCAGATGCAACATGGCCATTGAACAGTTCCTCGGCCATGTCGCGGTTATTATCGAGGTAACGCACATTGGTGGCGGTCAAACCCAGCAGTTTTGCATGAGGGCAGAGCGCCAACAGCTTTTGTGTACTCTCGCCCCAGAATTCTGCGCCTATTCGATGAAACTCATCCAGTATAATGTAGGTGGGGTTCTGTTCGGCTATCTGGTTAAGCTGCTCCGGCGTACTGCACATCAACTTGGCATACGTATAAAATCGTACATTTTGAAGCGGGAAGTCCTGGTCTTGCCGCAGTAAGCTCTCCCGCTGTGTCTTGAAGATGTACTCACTAGGTGACAGCCAAATAATCACCTCATGGGGGTGGTCCTCAATGAGCTTGAACGCGATATAGCTCTTACCCGTGCCGGTGGGGTGAACAATAGCAGCTTTGCCGTACTTGTCCATCATCTCGCACGCGGCCACGTAAGCATTCGCATTATGCTCATACAGATCCAGCGCCATATTGCCCGCCTCACTTCCTCGCAAGGTGTCTTCCATTTTTATAATGGAGGATACCTCGCTTTTTGTTTATATATGTATAATCCATTTATAGTATAATAACACATAAGCCGACATTTTTCAACAAATCATGTAATATTTAATTATACCGGATTTGAAATTGTCAATTTCACCAGATATACAAGATTTTTTTGTCAGCAAAGCAACCAATATGTGACAATCGTTATCAAATCACGGCTTAGTATGGGGGAAGTTTCACATGGCAAGACGAGGAGAGAACATTCGTAAGCGTAAAGATGGTCGTTGGGAGGGTCGATATATCAAAGGCCGCAAGCCTGATCGAACAGCAATTTGGGGATATGTATACGGACACAGTTACACCGAAGTAAAAAAGAAAATGACAATGCGCAAGGCCGAGGTCAGAGCCTGCGCACTGTCGGAACAAAATCCAACATTTAAGGAGCTTTCTCATAATTGGGAAGGCTCCATTTCTTTAGGGGTCAAAGCGTCGACAATTACACACTATCAGTATACTTTGGAGCATTACATTCTTCCTGTACTTGGCGACTATCGTGTGCAAGAGTTGGATGAATATACCTTAGAACGATCATTGCTTGAGATTATCACGCCAACAGACAACAGCCACAAGCCATTAGGGGCTACTATGGCGCGCGAATGTCTTGTGCTTGTACGCCGCATTTGCCGATATGCAGCACACTTGCACCTTATGCGGTCACTTGAGATTGATGTTAAGATGGCAAAAGCATCTATGGCTGCGCCTGCTACGCTCAGCAAATCTGAACAGCAATGCTTGCAGAGCTATGTTGAATTTGCCCCAACTACTCGGAAACTTGGTGCACTGCTCATGATGCAGATGGGACTGCGCATAGGTGAAGTCTGTGGTCTACAGTGGGCTAACTTTGATTTAGAACATGGTATTTTATCCATTGAACGGACAGTAAAACGAATTTATGTGGGTGCAGGCCAAACGAGGGTTGTCATTCAGTCGCCAAAAACGCGAAGCTCCGAGAGAAAAATCCCGATTCCTCACGGCATTTGGGGTATGCTGAAGCAGTTGCAGCAGAAAGAAAGCTGCAAAGCCTGGTTTTTGTCGGGCAATGAATCCAAACCTGTTGAGCCGCGCTGCTATCGCAAGAGCTTGCACTGCTATCTCAAAGGAGCGGGCGTTACGGTAGTGAATCCCCATGCACTGCGGCACACCTTTGCAACGACCTGCCTGCAAGCAGGTTGCAACATAAAAACATTGAGTGAGCTGTTGGGGCATGCCAGCTCTGACATTACATTAAAGCGTTATGTGCATACCTGCTGGGAGTGGAAGCAGAATGAGATGAACCGCATTTTCCAGTAATTGATGGTCAGTCAAAGGGGCAACGGCAGCATAACCACCTATCTTCGCTGTTTTATGGTATAAGCTTTCCATTATAAAAATGGAGGATACCTCGCTATAATTTTAATTGGCGGTTTTATCGGTTCCTGGCAAAAGACACCGTCAATCTGTCCATCGCCTGCTCATAATTGTGTCCGCGCTCACAGCAAACTAAGTTTTGACACTTTGCTTTAAGTGTACGTCAAAGTTTAGTATACAACAGCCTCATTGTATGTCAACCTAATCTTATTGATCAGTATCATAGCCAGAGCATTTTGTCAACGCCGACAAAATGCTCTGGCTGTGACAGTAGCCATGCTTACACATAACTGCGAAGTGGATAATTAGTATTGCATATATCGGTGCAGTAGCGACACCGTATCGGAGAAACAGCGACACCTTGAGTACGATGTATACACTTTTGGCTAGCATCATGGTCAGGTGCGTTCAAGATCAATCTTTCCTGTTGATCGTTGCTGCATCAACAAAACTACGCATCTTTTCTAATCCGTTGGCTTCATTATACGATGGCATCCGCATAGAAGTGCCCCCGATCCGGACGTGAAAAGTCCATCCTATGAATGTATCCGCTATCCATGTGGCGCAGCTCTGTTGGATCATCCACCCTCGGTGCATCCGTAATCGGTACTCGCCCCTCCGCGATCATCTGGCCCAGCGCATCCAACCACTCGTGCTCAAAGTGCCCGATACAGTAACTCTGAAATGATCTGATCTCGTCCAGTTCTATGCAGAACGGATTCACATATTCATCTATTTCATTGGGGTTTTCCGGTCGAGCCATACAGACAACCTGTTCCATATCATGCGAAAAGCGCTCCAATGCCTCGCCCCCTCATCTTCTATCAGCCTCTTTTCTGTTTCATCTTTTGCACACTATGAGAAAATAAGCTTCTCATTTCAATGCAAACCTCTTGACAGGTTATTTTCCCATTGATATAATAAATGCGAAATTAGTTTTCTCACTCCACTTATAGCGACGCTCTTAGCTCTTGTCAATAACACATTTAGAGCAAACGTTCAGGGAAAACATCATCTAGGGAAAGGAGCACTAGCAATGAACTTCGGGGAAAAACTAAAAGACCTCCGCACGCAGAAGGGGTGGTCTCAGGAGGAACTTGCGAAACAGATGGGCGTAACCCGCCGTACCATTGGCGGTTATGAGGCCGGCACTACCTATCCCCGCACTCGCGATATGTATGCAAAGCTGGCCAAGCTGCTTGAAACGGACGTCAATTATTTGATGACCGAAAATGAGGAGTTCATGACCGAGGTAGGCTCCCTCTATGGGCGGCGCGGTCAGGTACAGGCCAGCGAGATTCTCAGCCAGACTCGTGAGCTATTCGCCGGCGGTTCTCTTTCAGAGGAAGATCAGAAGGCGTTTGCCATTGAAATGCAGCGGATCTTTATGGATTCCAAAAAGGTGGCACGTGAAAAGTTCACGCCGAAGAAATACCGAAAAAATGCCGAAGATAGCGGCACCTGATCTTCTGCCAGAAAGTTGGTGAAAGAATGACACAACTTCAAACCTTTGACGATACTCAAAAACTGATCCAGAAATATGGTACCCGAGACCCTTTTGAGTTGATCGATGCGCTGCCCAGCACAAAGCTCTGGTCGGCCAGGTCACTCGATGCGGATGGTCTGCGCGGCTTCGCTACGATTGTAAATCGTGTCCGATACATAGCAGTCAATCCTCATCTTCCCTACGAGGAACAGCGTGTCATTGCTGGGCATGAGCTGGGCCATATTTTTGAGCACTCACACCACCTCCGCTGTCAGGCCATGCAGGATTTCGACATCTATCAGGCCACCGGTCGGCTGGAACGTGAAGCAAATTTCTTTGCCGCCGACCTGCTTTTGGACGATGAGGAAGTTCTGGATCTTATCCACTCCGGTAACACCGATTTTTTCAGCGTTGCCAAAGAGCTACGTATTCCGGCTCCATTCTTTGCCTTTAAGATGTACAGCCTGATCCGCCGCGGTGAGCACCTCCAGCTGCCCGTTGATATCGACAGCCGCTTCCTGCGGGCCAAGCACTAAGGATCGGAGGTGACCTACATGGCGATACCCAAACGAATCAAAATCGAGCGTGTCTATGTAAAGGTCGCCTCGGAGTTTGATTCAACCGGCTATATGCAGCCAACATCCATCACCTGGGCGGACGGCAGGACCTTCCCTATCGAAACCGTCCGGGACTTCCGGCCGGCAGGAACCGCAGACAACGACTGCAATGGTGACTGTTTCACTGTCCTGATCCAAGGACAGGAGAAGCACCTGTTCTTTGAACACATCGACCCTCGATTCACCGGACGGCTTGGCCGCTGGTATGTGGAGCGGGCAACCTAATGGAAGGAGAGACACAGGATGCAGAGAACGTATCTGGCAATAGACCTCAAGTCGTATTATGCCTCGGCGGAATGCGCCGCACGGCATCTCGATCCGCTGACCAGCAATCTGGTCGTGGCCGATGCCAGCCGCACGGAGAAAACCATCTGCTTGGCTGTGTCCCCATCGCTGAAGTCCTACGGCATTCCCGGTCGGGCTCGACTGTTCGAGGTCGTGCAGCGTGTCAAAGAGGTCAACAACGGTCGTCTGCGGGATGCCATCCGGAACAAGACCGCTGTGTACAAAGATGGTGTTCCCTCTCTTGCGGCTGCGTCCTATGATGCGACTGCCCTCGCCGCCGATTCCTCTCTTGAAGTATCCTATCTGGTGGCACCACCCCGGATGGCGTACTATGAGAAGATCTCACGGCAGATTTACGGCATCTATCTCAAGTACATTGCTCCGGAGGACATCGTGGTGTATTCCATCGATGAGGTGTTCATCGATGCCACAGCATACCTTACGCATTATAAAATGTCTGCCCACGACCTCGCCATGACCATGATCCGGGAGGTGCTGTACACCACCGGCATCACCGCCACTGCCGGAATCGGCACCAATCTATACCTGGCAAAGCTGGCAATGGACATCACCGCCAAGCACGCCGCTCCGGACAAGGACGGCGTCCGCATCGCAGAGCTTGACGAAGAATCCTTCCGGTATCTGCTCTGGGATCACAAGCCTCTCACGGACTTCTGGCAGACTGGTCCGGGCACCGTCCGCAGACTGGAAAAGCATGACATCCATACGATGGGTGAGCTGGCAAGAGCCAGCATTCACTTCCCTGAGATACTATATAAGGAGTTCGGCATAGATGCTGAGATTCTCATCGACCACGCCTGGGGGCTGGACCCCTGCGGGATGAAGGAAATCAACGCCTATCGCCCGGAAACCAACAGCCTGTCCGAAGGTCAGGTTCTCTCCTGCCCTTATCCTTATGACAAGGCTCGAATCATCGTTCAGGAGATGACCGACAGTCTGGTATTCCAGCTCACGGACAAAGGACTGGTCACGGACAGCCTGACACTGGACATCGGCTATGACCGGGAAAACTGTGACAAAGGCATCTATCACGGTCCTGTCCACACTGATCACTACGGCCACACTGTTCCGAAGGGTGCCCACGGCAGTACACGACTGGACAACCCGACCAATCTCAGCAGCCAACTGATGGCCGCTACCACAGAACTGTTCGACCGCATTGCCAACAGAAATCTGACTGTGCGGAGAATAACAATCGCAGCAAACCGTGTGGTCAAGGATCAGGGCATCTTGCAAGTGGATTTGTTCACTGACACCAGCAAGCTGGAGCGGGAGAAATCCCTGCAGGCGACCATGCTCGGTATCAAGAAGAAGTTCGGAAAAAACGCTGTTCTGAAGGGCACCAACTATCTGGAAGGAGCCACTATACGAGAACGGAACGGTCAGATTGGCGGTCATAAGGCCAAATAATGCAACCAGGAGGATTCTATGGCAGACTTCAAGAATACCAAAGAGGGGCGAAACGTCGCCCAGAAGTATGCAGACATCCTCCATCTCAGCCGCCCAGAGCCACCCGTAAAGTATCCCCGGATGGCACTCTCAAACCGGGCGAAGATATTCAGCCCTTTTGCTGCGTTGCGTGGCTTCGATGATGAAATTTCCAGCGAGGGAGCCAGCAAGCTGCTGGTGAAGAAAGTCGAACTTTCCGATGAGGAGAAGAGCACTCTCTCCGACAAGCTCCTGCAGGTCAAGAAAGGCATGAAGGTCGTAGTGCGGTACTTTATGAAGACCGCAGAAAGTACCGGCAAGTACATAAGTCTGACTGGCACAGTTGTTATAATCGACCCAGTTTATCGAGAACTGAAAGTCATGCAGGACAGTGATAGAAAAGCTGTGAGCATTGAGAAAGAGCTGCCGGTCATCATTCCCTTCGGTGACATCATTGAACTGTCCGGCGAGGGCATCACCAATATCGAGGACTACCTTGGGATTGAAAAATATCCTGATGACATATAAATTTCCACATGACAAGGAAGTGCAAAACACAGTGAACTACTATTTCTGCAATGCCTGCCATTACTGCTTTGAGGCGGAATCGCTGCACGAACGTTGCCCGGACTGCGGCAAAACGGACTATCAGAACAGGCCTGCCATCCGCCCGGCAACCGAAGAAGAAGTGCAGGATCTTCTCCGAGCCCGGGATGAGGAATGAGAATAAGCTAACTGACTGCCTTCTGTGGTATCCACGGAGGGCAGTTTTCATTTCTATCACAAACTATACCTACGTCTCTATCACTTCGTCATCTTCTCTTTAACCTTTTTCGGCACGTCAATCAAGCCAAATCGGTAGAACAGCCCATAGATATACGACACACCCCGGATATCCCCCAGAGCCTTGGGGCTGTCCACTACCTCTCCAATTTTACCGATATTGTGATACGCCAGCAGCACGGAACTCCAAGCAAGACTCTTGCTTTCCTCTCTGCGGTCAATCCACAGTTCCTTGGTAAACTCATCTCCCCTGCCCTTTTTCAGCCTATATGTAAAGGGCAAGCCAGACAGCGTCTTGAACTTGTAACCCCGAAAGGCCACCACGCACTTCCAGAGGTTCTCCTCACACGGGTTCTTCTTCAATGCTGTAACTGCTCGGTAGTGTCGCTGTCTCTCTGCCCCTGCACTGATATTCGTCGCCTCAGCCTCTTCCGGGAAGTACACACCTTTCTCATACGGCAGATAAGAGGTCACAGAGGGACGGGACAGTCGCAAGGCAGTCATGGTGGAGGTGACGGCAGTGGAGTAGTTTTGTGTGCTTCTAAAAGAACGGAACGTCTGCTGAACGAGTTTTGCCGTGTCCGACTCATAGACTCCAACTGTGATGAGCAACTTTCTCACCTTGATGGGGTTGAGGGACAGTGCGTCCGTGATGGCTTGTAGGCTCATTTTGTCCGTATAAAGATCAGCAACCGCTTTCATCTGTTGTGCCAGGTTCTTGGCCGCACTGTACTCTGGCTTCAATGGTTTTCGCCCACCGCCGGGCTTGCGTGTGTTACCCACAGACTTCACCTCATTTTTATTTCCGTCACAAAATATATATCATGCTCAAGAGTATGCCGTGTGAACTTCTGGAATTCAGTCCACACGGCATATTCCTTTATTTCAGTTTTTCAAGGATCTCGTCCGCACTCATGCCGCTCGCCAGCAACTTCTTCAGCACAGCTTCGGCTTCAGCCTTCTTAGCAGCTTCAGCAGCCTTCGCATCAGCGGCAGCCTTCTTGGCCTCCAGCTTTGCGATTTCTTTCTCGGTCTGCTTGATCTCCGCCTTCTGCGGCTTTAGACTTTCACGCAGGGACTCTATATCGGTTTTCAGCTCTTCGATTTGGGCGACAGTCTTGGAAAGACCTTCTTCGAGCATCACCTTGTCTTTCTGCAACTTTGCAATCTGTGCATCGAAGTCTGTAGATGCGGTAACACGGTTCTTGCTGCCTTTGGTTCTGGGCATAGGATGATACCTCCGATAAGATTATGTAGGATTGGATGTTAATATGGCACTGTGTAGCTTGGATGGCAACTCTGTGAGCTAGTCACTTTTAACGCTCATCGCGCTTTTCAATGCCCGCATGGGTAATCGCATACACCGGCTCATTAAAAGCATTTCTTCGGATTTCAACAAGATATCCATTATCAAGACACTCGTCAATCAGCTCCGCTGGGAAATGCTTTAACAGATTTGGACGACTTGCAGTATTACCACCCGCAGAGATCCAGTATAGAATCTGATAGAACCTATTCATATTCTTTCTCCTTTTTCCATAGCTAAAAGAACTCACATTTCAGCTGTAACACTATCAATTAACAATAGGCTTAGACCAGCAGAGCTGTTGCCAAAAGATTAGTGCCCACAGCCTGTAAAATAAACAGAACATCGGCGGTAACTGCGGCAGAAACTTTTATCATTTTAGCTTTCATAGACTTTTCCTCCTTGTATTTGACGGCGACACTTGTTAGGTATCTCTGAAAGGGGCAAGACAGTACACAGACTATGAACACTAAAACTATGGCAAACAAACTCAGCGGCCCCAGCTCGACTGGTCTAAACCTATTATTCTCTGCATCTTAGCCACAGCACCCATACTGTGTTGCCTGCCGCCCACCACGTAGAGGTGTGCAAAGTTTCGAGCGGCAAAGCTGTGAGCATCCATAACGAATGACTCTCACAGCTCAAATATATACTATATAGGTCTCGTTTTCAAGGATAACGAAGGAAATTAGACATGTATACTTCCTTATGCTCTATTTTTTAAGCTCATTTTTCTGCTCAGCCACGTCCATGCCACCAGCATACCGATACATCCGCCCATCGTATTACCGAACACATCATCGAACTCTGCGATGCCAAGTCCCGTAATATACTGGGTCGCTTCGATTGCCACAGACATCACAATTGGAACAATCAACACCCACTTCTTCTGAAACCATCTATACAGCCCCGTTCCAAGCGGAATGAACAGCCAGATGTTATTGATGACCCCAACTCTCACAGATTGCTCTTTCAAGAACTTCCCTGCATAGGAAAAGAGGACAAAGTTCATTCTTGCATCCCCTGACTCACGAAACATCAGTGTTTCATAAATGATGAAGGCCACATAAACAATCGTCAGTACCACGCTTAAACTCTTCGGAAGAACAATCATCAGCAAACAGACCACGCAGCCAAAAACAACTACCATGCATGGGAAACCATTCAGAAGGTTGTCCACACACAGCATAACATTGCCGTTTCTGTCAAGCAGAAGGCTCACCTTACCACTGCGTTTGATGCCGTATTGTCCTTTAGACAATGCCTTTGGGTTGCCCTCCGCATCAAAATACATATCCGTATCTGCTGTTCCATCTCTATGATAGGTACGTTTGAGGATAGTATAGCCTGCATTGGTAGGGGTGGGTTTTCCATCTGCACCAAGATAGGTGATCTGACCGATGTATCCTTGCTCGTTGCGCTGGTATAACTCGCCATACTGACCAAGCAAAGACCTCGCTGGGTTCCCTTCTGTGTCAAAATACTGCTCACTGACAATGGTACCATCCATATCACGCTGATATGTCTTAATCGCATATCCAGATGAACTGCTCACCGCATGACCATCTTTATCGAAAAAGGTCAAACTAGTGTTCTGGCCTTCAGTATTAAACTCACGATGAGTCCCATAGTATCCACCGGAGCACTGTACCTGCTGTCCGTTCAAATTGTAGTAGAAATCATCGGAAGCCCTGCCACCAACCTGCGTTCTTACAATAATAGAATATCCGTCACTGAGTATTATCGGATTACCTTCGGCATCAAGATATGTGATTACCGTACTCGTTTCATCGTATTCATACGATAATCCGTAATAATCCCCATACCTTGCCACAGGGTCTCCGTTTGCATCAAGATAGCGTTCCTCTACAACTCGGCCGCTATCATCACGCATTCTACACACGGTCGCATAGCCCATATCAATGGCATCTGTGATTGCACCATCAGGATTCACATAGCTTGTGCTGGTCACGCTTCCATCTACGGTTTCTCGGATACTCAATTCTGAGGCTGTGTATCCTGCATCGTGGTCAACATCCGCATCAGGCAACAACGCCAAGATAGACAGAAGAACCATAGATGCAGTCAGCAGGATTCCGCATCCTCGTTTCAGCTTCGCATTCAAACTCCGTAGCCTCTGCTCTTGATGGTCTTCACGACGTCATCTACATACTTCTGGCAGGTATCGTGGTCAGGAGCTTCCACCATAACGCGGACCACCGGCTCCGTGCCGGACTCACGCACCAAGATGCGACCTGTGTCGCCCAGTGCCTCGGCCACAGCCTTGACTGCTGCCTGCACTGCTTCATCATCCTGTGCAGCTTTCTTGTCGGTCACACGGACATTCTCCAGAACCTGCGGGTAGATCTTCAGGGGCTCAGCCAGCTTACTCATAGGCATCTTCTTCGCCAGCATGACTTCCATCATCTTCAGGCTAGTCAGGATACCATCACCAGTGCTGGCGTACTTGGAGAAGATGATGTGACCGCTCTGCTCACCGCCGATGCGGCAGCCGTTCTTTGCCATGTACTCATAGACGTACTTGTCGCCCACAGCGGTCTTTGCATAGCCGATGCCCTGCTCGTCAAAAGCCTTATACAGACCAAAGTTGGACATGACGGTAGTGACCACAGTGTTGGTCAGCAGCTTGCCACGCTCCTTCATGTAGCAGCCGTAGATGTACAGAATATGGTCGCCAGTGATGACATTGCCCTTTTCATCCACACACAGGCAACGATCAGCATCGCCGTCATAGGCAAAACCGATGTCCAGCCCCTTCTCTACCACGAACTTCTGCAAGCCCTCGATGTGGGTGGAGCCGGCATTGTTGTTGATGTTCAGACCGTTAGGCTGTGCATTGATGACATAGGTGTCCGCACCCAGCGCGTCGAAAACGGACTTGGCGATGTTCCAAGAGCTGCCGTTAGCGCAGTCCAGACCGACCTTGACCCCCTTAAAGGAATAGACACCGAGGCTAATCAGGTAACCCATGTAGCGGTTGCGACCAGAAACATAGTCCACCGTGCAGCCGATGTGCTCACGATGGGCGAAGGGCAGCTCAGGCCAGTCCTTATCGAATACATGAAGCTTTCCGTCAATGTAGTCCTCGACTAACAGCAAGATCTCCTCCGTCATCTTCTCGCCATAGCAGTCGATCAGCTTGATGCCGTTATCGTAGTAGGGATTATGGCTGGCAGAAATCATGATGCCACAATCGAAATCATCCACCCGGGCGATGTAAGCAACAGAAGGAGTGGTAGTGACGTGCAGCAGATAGGCATCTGCACCAGAGGCGGTCAGACCAGCCACCAGACTGTACTCGAACATATAAGAGCTACGGCGGGTATCCTTGCCAATGACGATGCGGGCAGGCTCGTTGTTGCCGTTGCGCTCACGCAAAGCGTTGTAATACCAGCCCAGAAAACGACCAACCTTGTAGGCATGGTCAGCAGTCAAAGTGATTCCGGCTTCACCACGGAAACCATCGGTTCCAAAGTATTTTCCCATTATTAAGTTTTTCCCTCATTCAAAGAGCTCATAAACGATACATATGCTTTAGCCAGAGGTTGATAAGACACTCTCTGTTGCCTGCTGCTCACCACGGAGAGGTAGCATATTTGAGCAGCACAGCCATGTGCTTGGAACACATGGCCGATAAGAATCAGTCTCTGCGGAACAAATCGCGCGTGTAGACCTTTTCCTGAACATCGTCCAGGCAGCTATCGTAGCGGTTGGCAATGATGGCCTGGCTACGCTTCTTGAACTCCTCAAGGTCGTTTACGACCTCGCTGCCAAAGAAGGTAGTGCCATTCTCCAAAGTCGGCTCGTAGATGATCACAGTTGCACCCTTTGCCTTGATACGCTTCATGACACCCTGGATGGAGCTCTGGCGGAAGTTGTCAGAGTTAGACTTCATGGTAAGACGGAAGACACCGACCACAACGTTGTGTTCCTTGCTGGGATCGTAGTCCTCATTTGCCTCGTATGCGCCAGCAATTTCCAGCACACGGTCGGCAATGTAATCCTTGCGGGTACGGTTGGATTCCACGATAGCTTCAATGAGGTTCTCCGGAACATCGGCGTAGTTGGCAAGGAGCTGCTTAGTATCCTTGGGCAGGCAATAGCCACCATAGCCGAAAGACGGGTTGTTGTAGTGGCTACCAATGCGAGGATCGAGGCAGACACCTTCAATAATCTGCTGGGTATTTAAGCCCTTCATCTCAGCATAGGTATCCAGCTCATTGAAATAGCTAACACGCAGAGCCAGATAGGTGTTGGCAAACAGCTTGACGGCTTCTGCCTCTGTGAAGCCCATGATGAGCGTGTCAATGTTCTCCTTGATGGCGCCTTCCTGCAGCAGACCTGCAAAGGTGTTGGCTGCCTTCACGAGACGAGCATTCTCCACATCGGTGCCGACAATGATACGGCTCGGGTAGAGGTTGTCATAGAGAGCCTTGGATTCACGCAGAAATTCCGGGCTGAAGATGATATTGTCGCAATGGTATTTCTCACGCACAGATGCCGTGAAGCCAACCGGAATCGTAGACTTAATGACCATGATGGCATCCGGATTATACTGGATAACCAGCTTGATAACGGCTTCGACCGCAGAGGTGTCGAAGAAGTTCTTCTTGCTGTCGTAATTGGTAGGAGCCGCAATGACAACAAAGTCTGCGTCCTTGTAGGCAGCTTCAGCGTCAAGCGTAGCAACGAGATTCAAGTCTTTCTCCGCGAGATATTTCTCAATGTACTCGTCTTGAATCGGAGACTTCTTCTGATTGATGAGGTTGACTTTTTCAGGGATAATATCCACCGCCATAACCTCATTATGCTGTGACAACAGCGTAGCGATAGACAAACCGACATAGCCGGTTCCTGCAACTGCAATTTTCATTTTTTCTCCTCCTGATTTAAATCAGATAGTCCTATTTATGTATCCTTCCGTTGCATTGTCTCGATGTTTTATAATGCACGGATTTCCAAAAACAATTGAATGATCTGGGACATCGCAATTCACATAGGTGTTCGGGGCAATTAAAACGTCATTACCTATTTTGATTGCTCCAACAATTGTGGCATTTACGCCAATCCATACGTTATCGCCAATCACAGGTGTACCCTTGCGCTTTCCACGGTTTTCCTGCCCAATCGTAACACCCTTATGCAGATTTATGTTCCTACCCAAAACAGCCTTCGGATTGATTGTTATGCAATATGCATGGCCAAAATACAAACCGGCACCTATCTTGGTTTCAGCATCAAGTTCTATATATCGCTTAGCACGGTATCGATTATACAGTTTCCGGCATAATTTTTTTATCAGAGGATTTTGAGCTTCCTGTGCTCTTCGGTACCAAATCTGAAATTTTGGTACCCCCCCAGATATCTCTGTTTATCCAACAACAAAACAGTATTACTCATTATTACGCTCCCATATAAAACTCTTTATACCACTCCGCAAACTTCCGCAGACCTTCACGCAACGGGGTGTGCGGCTTAAAGCCGAAGTCCCGCTCCAGTGCGCTGGTATCAGCATAGGTCACAGGCACGTCACCCGGCTGCATGGGAACAAGTTCTTTGTGCGCCTCGAAGTCATAATCTGCGGGCAGGACACCGGCACGAACCAACTCCTCCGACAGAATCTGCACAAAGTCCAGCAGATTTTCCGGATTGCTGTTGCCGATATTGTAGATGGCATACGGCGGGATGGGCAGACCGTCCTCGCCATTCTTCTTCTCAGGCGGCTTCTTCATAACGCGGACAACACCCTCGACAATGTCGTCCACGTAGGTAAAATCACGCTTGCAGTTGCCGTAGTTGAAAATTTTGATAGTTTCGCCGTTGACCAGCTTGTTAGTGAAGCCGAAGTAAGCCATGTCCGGGCGACCAGCGGGACCATACACGGTAAAGAATCGCAGACCGGTAGACGGAATATTGTACAGCTTGCTGTAGGCGTGCGCCATCAACTCATTGGATTTCTTAGTAGCCGCATACAGAGACACCGGATTATCCACCTTGTCATCGGTGCTGTACGGCACCTTCTTGTTGCTGCCATAAACAGAGGAAGAAGATGCATACACCAGATGTTCCACAGGATAATGGCGGCAAGCTTCCAGAATGTTGTAGAAGCCGATCATATTGCTTTCGATATAAGCGTCTGGGTTGGTGATGGAGTATCGCACACCCGCCTGTGCGCCGAGGTTGACCACGATGTTCGGGTGATACTGTTCAAAAATACTGTTAATGAGAGCCTTGTCTGCGAGATTACCCTTAATAAAGGTGTAGTTCTCGAACTTCTGGAGTTCAGCCAGACGAGCTTCTTTGATGCGGACGTCATAGTAATCGTTCATGTTGTCCAGGCCGATCACCTTGGTATCCGGTTCTGTGGCGAGGATTCGCTTAGCGAGGTTTGATCCGATGAATCCGGATGCGCCTGTGATAAATACCGTTTTGCTCATTGCTATCACTCTTACCCTTTTCTCCACACCATTTTATTGACCACGCCGGTGTAGCTCTGGATGATTTTAACGACCTTATCGGACACGTTCTCATCCACATAATCCGGCACGGGAATCCCCAGGTCGCGGTTCTTGTTCATCTCGACCGCCACATCCACAGTCTGCAGCAGATGGTCGCCGTCAATGCCTGCCAGGATGAAGTCACCCTTGTCCAGTGCTTCAGGACGCTCCGTGCTGGTACGAATGCACACCGCTGGGAACGGATGACCGACGCTGGTGAAGAAGCTGCTCTCCTCCGGCAGGGTGCCACTATCAGACACAACACAGAAAGCGTTCATCTGCAGGCAGTTATAGTCGTGGAAGCCCAGAGGTTCGTGCTGGATAACACGCTTGTCCAGCTGGAATCCGCTCTGCTCCAGGCGCTTGCGGCTGCGGGGATGGCAGGAATACAGGATGGGCATATCGTACTTTTCAGCCATCTTGTTGATAGCGGTAAACAGAGAAGTAAAGTTCTTCTCTGTATCGATGTTCTCCTCGCGGTGGGCAGAGAGCAGGATGTACTTGCCCTTTTCCAGTCCCAGACGCGCATGGATGTCGGATGCCTCGATCTTTTCCAGATTCTGATGCAGCACCTCCGCCATAGGAGAACCTGTAACGTAGGTGCGCTCTTTGGGCAGACCAGTGTCCGCCAGATAGCGGCGTGCGTGCTCAGAGTATGCCATATTTACATCCGAAATGATGTCCACGATTCGGCGGTTGGTCTCCTCCGGCAGGCACTCGTCCTTGCAGCGGTTGCCCGCTTCCATGTGGAAGATAGGAATGTGCAGACGCTTTGCACCGATGACACTCAAACAGCTGTTGGTATCACCCAGAACCAGCACAGCGTCCGGCTGGATAGCGACCATCAGCTTATAGCTCTCGGAGATAATATTGCCCATGGTTTCGCCCAGGTCGGCACCCACGGCGTTCATGTAGACCTCCGGGTCTGCCAGCTGCAAGTCGTGAAAGAACACACCGTTCAGGTTGTAGTCGTAGTTCTGACCAGTATGAGCCAAAATCACGTCAAAATATTTCCGGGTCTTGTTGATAACGGCAGCCAGACGGATAATCTCCGGGCGGGTGCCCACGATGATCAGCAGCTTCAGCTTGCCGTTATTCTTAAAGGATACATTACTATAATCAGCCATTGTTTTTCTCCTCTCACACCGGCTCAAAGAAGGTGTCCGGGTGGTTCGGGTCAAAGATCTCGTTGCAGGTCATGACCGTGACCAGATTTTCCGTCTCGGACAGGTTGATGATGTTGTGTGTCCAGCCTGGGATCATGTGGACAGCCTCGATTTTATCCCCGGAAACCTCAAACTCCACCGTTTCACCGGTGTTGATATTGCGCTCCTGAATCAGACCGTGACCAGCCACTACGATGAACAATTCCCACTTGGAATTGTGCCAGTGCTGTCCCTTGGTGATGCCAGGGCGGCTGATATTGATGGAAACCTGTCCACAGTCTGCCGTGTGAACCAGTTCCGTAAAAGAGCCACGGTTGTCCACGTTCATCTTCAATGCGTACTTGAATTTGTCAGTCGGCAGATAGGTCAGATACAGGGAGTACAGCTTCTTTGCAAAAGAGCCGTCCGGCATTTTGGGCATCATGAGGGTCGTCGGCTGTGCCTTAAACTCATGCAGCAAATCCACGATTTCGCCCAGCGTGACCTTGTGTGTTACAGGCACACAGCAGTAATGACCATCCGCTTTCAGAACGGTCTCCACGCCGTCGAATTCGCAATGCTGCTCCTTGCCTTCCAGCAAGTCAAACATACCTTCCACGAGGTCATCGATGTACAACAGCTCCAACTCGGTGCTACGGTCGTTGACGGTGAACTGTTCATCGTTGGCGACTGCCCAGCAGAAGGTGGACACGGCACTGTTGTACTTCGGGCGGCTGTGTCCCATCAGGTTTGGGAAGCGATAGACCGCTACCTTTGCGCCTGTCTCCTTGGCATAGTCAAAGAGCAGTTCTTCGCCTGCCTTCTTACTGCGACCATACTCGCTGTTGCCGAAGCGTCCAGCCAGAGTAGCCTGAATGGACGAGGACAGCATAATTCCTGCCTTGTTGTTGTGCTTTTTCAGGCAGTTCAGCAGGTCAGAGGCAAAGCCAAAATTGCCCTTCATGAAGTCCTCCGGGTTCTCCGGACGGTTCACGCCAGCCAGATTGAACACGAAGTCTGCCTTCTGGCAATACTCGTCCAGTTCGTCCGGAGCGGAGTTCAGGTCGTATTCATAGATTCCGTCAATATGAAGTTCCGGTCGGGTTTTGTTCTTACCGTCCCGGATGTTTTTCAGGTTGTTCACAAGGGCGGTTCCTACCATGCCCTTGGCACCTGTTACCAGAATGTTCATTTTTTCACCTCCGGGTATACCGCTGTGCAGTCAGGGACATCCGCCCCATCCGGCGCAGTAGCATTATTGCAAATCGTCACATTACTTCCGATGCGGACGTACTTCCCGACTTTTGCGCCGGTACGGATAACGCTGTTGGTGTAAATGAGTGCGTAATCCCCCACGACCGCATCACAGTGGACTTCCGCCCCTGCGTTCAGCAGGACTCCGTTGCCCACGACTGCACCATTCTGGACACAGGCGTTTTGCAGGATCACACAGCCTTTACCAATTTCAGCAAAAGGGCTGACATAGGCACTGGGAGCAATAATGTTCGGAATATCATATCCGAATGCTGCGGCCTTCTCATACATCTGTGCCCGGAAAGCGTTATTGCCGATGCCTACCACAAGTAAGGCATATTTCTTGCGCAGTTCAGGCAAATCTGCAATGCCGCCAACAACAGGAATCCCGCAGATCACAGAGCCAACAGGTTGTCCATCGTCCACAAAGGCGCAGTCATACTGGAGCATTGCCTGTTCTGCAACCATACGACCGAAACTGCCGGCACCAACCAAAAGGAGCTTTTCCTTAGACATTGGGAATGCCCTTAAGTTCATTCTGGACATACTCAGTGGTCATGATCTTCTTGACAGTGCCTTCCACATCCAGACGGTTGGTGTTATGGCTGGTATAGGATTCATCGGCCATGGTATGTACCTCGCCCTTGACCACGAACTTATCATAGTTCAGGTCACGGTTGTCAGCAGCAACGCGGAAGTAGTGACCCATGTCCTCGCTGCGCAGACGCTCCTCGCGGGTCATCAGCGTCTCAAACAGCTTCTCACCGTGACGAGTGCCAATGATGTTCGTACCAGTATCGCCGAACAGCTGCTGGACAGCCTTTGCCAAGTCACCAATGGTGGAAGCATCGGACTTCTGGATGAACAGATCACCCGGATTGGCGTGCTGGAAAGCAAACATAACCAGATCCACGGCCTCATCCAGATTCATCAGGAAACGAGTCATATTGGGGTCAGTGATAGTGATGGGGTTGCCGGCCTTGATCTGGTCGATGAACAGCGGGATAACACTGCCGCGGCTGCACATAACATTGCCGTAGCGGGTGCAGCAGATAGTCGTGCCGCCGCGCTCAGCAGCCACACGGGCGTTGGCGTAGATGACGTGCTCCATCATGGCCTTGGAGATGCCCATGGCGTTGATCGGATAGGCCGCCTTGTCGGTGGACAGGCAGACAACGCGCTTAACGCCTGCGTCGATGGCAGCATGCAGGACGTTATCGGTTCCGATAATGTTGGTCTGAACGGCCTGCATGGGGAAGAACTCGCAGGAGGGGACCTGCTTCAGAGCGGCAGCGTGAAAAATATAGTCAACACCAGGCATAGCATCTTTGATGGACTGAGGGTTGCGGACATCACCGATATAGAACTTGACCTTCTTAGCGGCCTCCGGATGCTTGGCCTGAAGCTCATGGCGCATATCGTCCTGCTTCTTTTCGTCACGAGAAAAGATGCGAATCTCCTTCAGGTCGGAATCCAGGAAGTGCTTCAAAACAGTAGAACCAAAAGAACCAGTACCACCAGTGATCATAAGGGTTGCGTTATCAAATGCAGACATTTTTGTTTTCCTCTTTCTTCTATTGCACTATTCTTATTTAAAGAATTCATAGACTTGATGTGTTACTCTTAAAAGCTCTGATTTCATATCAGTGTTGTATGCTTGCATATCGTAGGGCAATTTGGTCTCTTTGCACTTATCTGCATACTCTTTTGTCGTTTCTATGAAATGAGCTGGTACCCCCCCCCAGACTTCTCCAGGTGGAACAGAACGTGTTACGACGCTTCCTGCTGCAACAACAGAATTCGGTCCAATTTCAATTCCGGGTAATAGGGTTGACCTCATTCCAATAAAGCAGTTGTCATGTATTACGATTGGCGCAAACTTAAACACATCTTTATATTCCTCCGTATCACGGAATAAAAAAGTGCCTGCGTCGTGTGTAACGAAGTTTACTTCTGCAGACAGGAGTACATGGTTTCCGACCTGAATCAACCACGGCTCGCTTCCCCACCGAGGATTGCCAGTAAATCTGCATTCTTTTCCAACCTTGACGCCTAGTTTACGCGCATATTCAATTGGATTTCTCCGAGCCATTCTATCGGCTATTTTTGAAATAACACCCACTTTGCCTATCCTCCATATCGTAATTGACTCAAACCTTCCATTTATCGAGTTGCAACTTTCTTTTAGAATCTGGCCTTTTTCATATCTTTGTTTTCTTTCAGATAATGAATGCCATACAAGGCCGTTGCAATGAAAATAACCGCCGCCACTGCATAACGTACAATCGCGTAATCATAAATCGAAATTGCAAAAAGCGAAACGATAAGTGTCATGATTGAAATTGCAAGAATCAGTTTGTTATCGTACACAAAATCGACTTCTTTTATATGCTTTTTAAATTCCCGATTTGCCCATATCGACAAAAGCAATGCCATAATAATGTAAGAAATCAGCGTTGTGTAAGCCGCCGCCATATAGCCATATGCGTTAATCATGATATAGTTCAATACCACATTAAGCGCGGCTGCAATGGCAGATGACACCATAACCATCTTTGTCTTCTTAAGATATACCAGAATATCCGAATACAGATTTGAAACTGCAATAAAGTAAACTCCACCGGCAATTGGAGGCATTATGTATATACCTTTGTAGTATTCTTCAGTCGCAAGAATTCGAACAATTTCCGGTGCAAGGTACACTAACAAAATAGCCACCAACGAATACATTCCAAGCATCGACATCGACAGTTTTTTTATCTTGCTTTTGGGATTCTCCATATTTTGATACAGATACGGTTCAAAAGACGCATTGATTGCCGTCCATACCATCAAAGAAAGCGAACTCACCGTATACAATGTGCTATAAATGCCAACAGCTGAATTACCAACCATTTTGCTAATCATAAGACGATCCGAAACACTCAAAATCTGAGAAGCAATCGAATAGCCAATCAGCGGCAAACTCAGTTGAAGTGAAAACTTCCAATATTTTGAAGAGCAAAAGCAACGACCTTTCAGGAAAATGGAAAGCCAAATAACAAAAGCTACGCCATAGATAATTGAATAATTGGCAAAGAGCCGAACGCTTGCGATATCAGAAAAACCAATACTATTTGCATATAAAACAGCTGCAACCGCTAAGCCAGACGCCGCTACCGCCGAAAGCACTGTCATCGCACCTGATAGCTTATAGCGATATTCAAATCTCTGTCGAGAGAGCCAAAAATCTCTAGCTGGCGCAACAAGCAATCCAATCAGAAGCAATATCATCAGGTGTGTCGGAAGTCCTGTTATATTGTTCCAGAACGAAGGTGCAACAAAATAAAGGAGTGCCAGCCCAATTGCAACAATGGATGTCAAGGAGAGTACCGATGATACATATTGATCGCGCTCTTTTTCAAACTCGCGCAATGCAATAGAAAATCCACCCGACGTTAAAGCCAACGTTGAAACAACTGTTATCATTGAATACCACGAGCTATATAAATTGACCACACCCACTTGATCTGTAGTCATAATTCTGGTAAAGATTGGGGTGGTAATAATAGCTAGGCCTCGTGTAAAAACAGTTGCAAACAAATATACTATTGCTGATTTAAACCCGACTGGCATTGAAATTTTTGCTTTCTTTTTTTCCATAAATGAAGGCTGTCCCTCTCTTATTTTCTGAGTAGTATGTAATCATTGAATATTTGATACTGGTGGCAGCATCCATAATAATACATCACGGTGCAGCCCAAGTTTTCATGATGCCATTTCTTATAATCCGGATCAAAGCAGATTGCGAGCTCACCTCTTTGACCAGTAAACACCAGCATATCATCGAGCTTTTGGAAATAATAACATGGCTCAGTTGCCTCATACACACATTCAAAGTGGTTTCTATTATCTATTGCATCAAGTTTTCCAACAAACACACCTATAGAGCTTCTCGATATCCCACTAAGACTACTGTCATTGACTGCATTGCGCTCTAGCGTGTCATGATCTGACGCATAGATCAAATCCCCTGCAGACGAATCATTCAGAATTACACCCATTGTTCTTTGAACAGAGTCATTTTTTGTATTAATTCTCCTGATGATCAATTCTTCACTTGCGTCAGTAATAGAGTAAGTATCAGCTTTTTTCTGTTGCAGATACAAAAGCCACCCATTTGGATAGATTTCTCCCGTACCAATGATCCACCCATCTTTTAAGGTATTGATATGGTGGATGTGTCTACAAGGCAAGGTTGGCTTTGCACTGGAAACCAATTCATATAGTTCAAAGCAATGATCATCCACCACTTTAACCTTAAATTGGAAGCCATTTCTATTTCCGTTCTCATCTACTCCATCTGCAAGCATCCAGTCTATCGCATGAGGTTTGATTTTCTTGCTGCACAGTGCAATAATATTTCCCGTTGTAAGGCCGTGTGGTGTTTGTGTAATAACTTTTACAGTATCGCCTTTTTGTAATTGCGACACCATACCTGATTCATTCCATTTGAATCGTGTCTTTACAGTCCCATCCACCGTTTCAGGCAAAAGCACTGTTCTCTTACATATAGTTATATTGCTATCAGTGCAATCAACGTCATCCTCTATCCTTATTTTATTTCCAAAGTTTGTTCCCCAAGCGTTGCTATGACCCTGTTGAAATTCATACTCGCCCATGTCACTAAACTCGTATTTACAATACCACTGTCTTCCGCCATCACTGGACGCAAAAATACAAACTCTGACCCCTTCTTCAACATTGGAACAGTATGTCCCGATCAGGTTCATTTTGTCATTTCTGGCTCCTGTTCCAATAAAGCGAAAGGCGTTAGCCTGGAGTGTCTGTGAGTATCGGTAGAAACGCGAACACAGTTTCACTTCGCCTCCAACAGACACTTCCTTGCTCTTTCCAAATCCACCATTACCATATGTATCGTGGTAGCATGAATCTGAATTTGCACGAGGTGTATAAGAATAGCAGTGGTTTGGCAACCCCGGATAATAGCATTCACATTCCGAAACGTTATTATGAGGTACTGGATGTTTTCTCCCCGGCAGATCCCAAACAACACTTTCTTCAAATTTGATACTATCTCCAGATTTTGAAAATCCTTCACAGGTTTTATTTCTTGCCGGCTTGTTATGATAAATTTGGCCTTTATCTGTAAAAATGCAAAGCCGAACATCTTTAACATAGGTGTCCTGTTTTACAACACGCATATACGGAAGCAAAAGGCACTGCATAAAATTACTGCCTTGAATCAAACCTGGAAAGTTTCTATCACACAGTTCAATGCGATAATTAAGAAAAGGGACTCGGACATTAGGAATGTAAAACAATGTGTTCCCTCTTCGCTTTACCACAATATCGCCATATGCCGCCACCACAGAAGCTGCCTTCACTGGGTGTTCAAATACTGCATACTCTTCGGTGTCAATAATTCTTTTATAGCCCAGAAAACTGCGCGGGTTTGATTTCATCGCACATCTTGTACCAATTAGTTTTGCGGCATTTTCTTTTGTCAACTTTGCAGTAATCATCTTCCTCCTCCTTCCGTACACTGTATCAATTACGGTTTCATGTTGACAGCTCTATCCAAAACGCCAGTGTACAACTCACCAACAAAACGCTGTTTTGCCGTCTCTATTGCGTGTTGTTTCATAGCATCAATCGAACCTTCATCCAATAAAAGAATTTGTTCAATGGCTTTCATAATGGATGCAGAATCGCATCCTTCAATTTTCACACCGTTGAAACCATCTTTAATGATTTCATCAGCACCGCCAACTGCATTACATAGAACAGGAATTCCTAGTGATAGACTCTCAGAAAGCTTCGTAGAAAAACCTGCTTTCGCATACCGAAGATTCTCCCGAAAGAGAATACTGAAATCAGCTTTCTCAATCACCTTCACGCATTCTTCATGAGGAACACGACCATACGCGATGATACCAATTTTCTCCGGATCATCGATTTGCAAAAGCGTTTTAACCTGCTCTTTTGTCACCCCGACGATATCCGCAACAACCCTTACTTGGTCATTGTTTATATCTTTGATTGCGATTAGATACGGAAGAATCAAGTCCTTTTGCGCCGGCGACCCTGCATATACCAAATGGCGAACTCCATGGATTGTCGGCACAATTTCAGATTTGACACAGTTCATAATAGGTGGTATCTCAATCACATTTTTACAGCCATGGGACTGATAGTATGCTGTAAGATAAGGACTAATGGATATGATGTAATCCAACTTGGAATCCATGTTTCGGATACGATAATCCACGTTTTTAGCAACTACATAGTTCCACTTTCTTGATCGTGACAACTCATACCATTCTGTTACATCTGCACCAACCGTAATCCCGCGTGGGTGACAAAAAGCTATTATCTTTTCAGTCAGCCTCTCTTTTTCATTATAGACAATGACGGTATCCGGCTTTTCGGTAGCAATCGTATCTTTGATTACACAGAAATCAGCACAACCACAAAATATGTTTTTTACATTCTTAATTTTCGACTTTGATTGTTCCTTTAAAATATAGCGGAATCCATCATACTCAATTTCGTCTTGCTTTTCTGCTGTCGGCTGACTCAAACATAAAAAGATGACCTCATTGCCTGCTTCTCGTAATACCCTGGCAATTTGGTATACCCTTATTCCCGCTGCCGTCTCAGGTAATCCAGACCAACCAATATATAAAACTTTACTCATTTGCATATCCTCCGTGATCATTCAGCGATAGAATATGCCCCATATAAAGCATTATCACCAATTGCTTCACATCACAATACACCACATTAAAAACCGACAATCCTCCCAAGGCCATAAGCCAACAAACTATTGGAAGCATGGCGATCCATTTTATTGAACGAGATTTCATTATTGATAAGAGCGTTTTCACTTGAGGAGCAAGCCACTGTAAAAGAACAACTATGCCGTAATGAAACGCAATAAACACATATTGGTTATCTATATTTGAAATATAGCCCTGTGTAGAGTCATAATATACAGCACTTGCTCCGTTACCAAATACCCATCCCAGAAAAGAAGATGCCCCTGCAATATCTGCATATTGGTGGCTTCGACTGTCACGACCAAGTTTATCGCTCAAAAAAATCAAATTATTTGAAAAATAACTCTGCAAGAGGCGAACAATCAAATAACCCGTCAACACAAGCAATATTACACGCAATATTTTAATTCGGACATTATGCCGTGTTGTTCCCAGCAAATAAATAGCTATACCGACAAGGCACGATTGGATAATCCAACTTCTAGAATTGATAATGACTGCAAAAATAACATTAAATCCAATTAGAAACGCTTGTGTCAATCCAATCCCGTCATCACGCAAAATTCTATCCGTCAAATAAACTACTGAACACCAAAACAAGGATACATAATAGTAAATCAACGAAGAATTTCCAACAACTACTACGCCATACCTGGCCACAAGTGTTATATATTCATATCCAAGTAAACAAATATATGCAATTATTAATATCGGCAAATTCCTTCTAACTGCATTCCATATTCCATCATCCATTCCAACAAAAACAGCCAGACTCATCAAATAAACAAGTGGCGTTGTTGGCGAAGTAATTGCAGAATACAAGCCATCTTCGAGGAGCATTTTTGAAAAATAAAATACAATTGTCAAGAACAATATTGAACCGTATAAGAAATATGCTCTATTTTCACAAAGCTTTGCCATGGCAACTATAAAAATCACAAACAAGGCAGAATAAATGAGTATAAGATATATCGGTGTTGAAGTATCGCCTCGTTTAAAATACATTGCATACTGTTCATTTACCCATATAGCATCTTTATATGAGTAGACCAGTGCCATAAACAGAGCAATTATTGAGTATACTATACACGCTCTTTTTTGCTTAAACTCCATTTTTTCTTCTCCGACAATCCCTAATTAAATCAAGCCATCTATTGCAAACAAGATTTTTGTCTACTCGCGTATAAATCTTCTTTGCATTAGTGCCCATTCTTTTTGCGCTTTCCCTATCCGTCAACAGACGGGCCATCGCCGTTGCCAATTCATTAGAATTCCTACATTCTACGATAACTCCATTTTCTCCATTGGTTATCAATTCTCTTGCGCCACCTGGCGAACAATCTGTTGAGACACATGGCAAACCAATTGCCATAGCTTCAATTAATGCATTAGGAATTCCCTCGTAATCTGAACTTAGTACGAAAAGCGAAGCATCCTTGATATATTCCTGAATATTATTTTTCGCCCCAGGCAAAAAGACCCTGTCCTTAAGGCCCTTAGACTCAATATATTTCTCAAGCTCCTTTCTTAGGCTTCCTTCACCGTATATAACGAGCGTATAGTCAGGAAATTTTTTTGCAAGTTCGGAGAATGCATTGATAAGTAACTTCTGATTTTTTTGAGGTTCCAATCGACCAACTGTTACAATTTCTTTTCTTTCTACGGTAAAATCGTGCGTAGGGAATCCTGTCACATCAAGCGGATTGAGAATAACGGCACTACGTTTTTGCACTTTTTCAGGATAACATTCTTGTGCACCTGTAGTCTGGAAGACAAATTCATCCGCTCTGTGTTCTACAATTTTTCTATAAACCTTATCAACTTTTCTCTGATTAACTCGATTCGGATCATTACGTTCTGAATAGATTAGTGGAATATGTAGTCCCGTGATTGCGACTGCCGCTAACGCAGCAACATCATTATAAAATGATATTACGGCATCCGGCTTCCATGCCTTGCATAAAGAGCGAATGGCTTTTATAATTGTAAAGTGAGGGATGCCTCCTTTTTTCTCATTATAACAACTAAGGAGCTCTACTTTAGTATTCAATACATAGCTACTATGGGCGGATGTTGTTGTAAGTAGGATTTTAACTTCGCATCCTTCATCACACCACGCATTAGAAAGAATGCTCATTACCCGCTCTGCTCCGCCAAAATTCATACTTGATGCGACAAATAAGCACTTCATCAGATTCCGCCCTCACTTATATTTTCGTATATGTCGGCATACTTTTTTGCCATCATTATTGCCGAAAAAGCAGCTGACTTATCCCATGCATTCCGCCCTAGACACTTTCTCTTTTCTTCATCAGAATAAATCGCCTCGAGAGCTACAAGGATATTCTCCTCTTTGGGGGCAATCAGTAGCGCATCCTTTTGATCCGTGAGCATATCAGGAATTCCGCCAACATCGCTTGCAATGATAGGCAGACCAGTCCCCATCGCCTCGATCAATGTCATTGGCATTCCCTCAAATTTAGACGGAAGAATAAAAACATCTGCATTGTGCAACCAAGGGTAAACGTTGCTCTGTAAACCAGCAAATTCGACTGCATCTGTAATATTGAGTTGATCTGCAAGCTGCATCATAGTCTCTTTGAGTTCACCATCTCCCAGCAACTGTAGCCTTGCGTCCGAATGCTGCTCTTTGAACCGAGCAAAACTTCTCAACAGGAGTTCATGGTTCTTCACATCCATGAAACGACCTATATGAAGAACTGTAAAGTTATCTTTTCTCGCATAACTTTCCTTTACAATGCATCGTGAAAGGTCAATTCCGTTAAATACAACTGGTATTCTATTGTCTGGCAATCCATACACTTCTTGAATCGTCCTCTGGATTTCTTCACTCAGTGCCACAGGAACCACATTAAAATGCTGGAATAGCACCCCATTAATAGTTTTTCCCGCTTTCGTCTGCTCCTTCTGGGCAACATTGTGCACCGTATGCACCCTTTTAACTTTTAAACCCAGTGAAGCTAAAAAGGCATACGGCAAAACATACCTATGCGTGTGTATGACATCTGGTTGATATGCCTTTATTATTCTCCGCATCTTTGAAATGATAGACGGATCGAATCCTCTTTTTTTGCCTAAGTACTCTATTTTAATTCCCTTGTTTTCAATGCGATCCGTTATAGCAGTATGTAAATCAAAAAAGCTAATCACTAAAACATCGTGGCCCTCCGCAGCAAGACCACATGACAGATTTTCCACCATGGTTTCTGCTCCAGCCAGTCCAAAATCCGGCATAACTTGAATTATCCTCATACTTTACTCCATTTATCCTTGAATTTTCAGCTAACCATGACCCATTCCTGCGTCTGCTTTTCGGTAATCTTTTGCATGGCCTTTCGTACAAAAGCGGCCTTATTCCAAATCCAACTATTTTTTTCGGTGCTCCACTTATCTATATATCTTTCATATTCTGAATCGGGCAACAGATGATTCAACGCTTTCAGGAGTTCAATGTGCAAAGAATGGTAGAATGGACTCGTCAGCTTCCCGCCCATATCATAGTAGCTCCAATGACCCGCATCGAACTTACATAAACTGTTTTTTATTCCATCAGAGGTTTGTTTCCACGCCTCTGAGTATTCCAGTTTTCCTGTCAGTTTCCATGCATCAAAGAGTCCAAAGGCAGAAAAAATCCATCCATTCAGTACAGGAGATTTGTCTGGATACTCCTTTAGAACCAGTCCATCGGGGGAGTATTCACTTGTCCCGCCTTCTGCTACCGGCAAAAGCATAAAGTCGATTGCTTTTGTGCATGCAGTATAGTATTTCTGATCCCTAGTTTCCTTATATGCACGAGCCAGTAAAGATGCCCCTTCGCCCTGTGCCATCGAAGAATAAGGATTGCTATAGTGCAACACCCCGAATGTATTCCATGCGCCGGACTTTTCCTGATTACTGACTGCCCAATCCGCCATCGCTAAAAAGACGTTGTAATAGTCGCGCTTTTTAGTTTCAAGCCAAAGATCATATGCCCCCAAACCGTATTGAAATATGGCAATCGGAAAATAAACCCGTTCTCTATCATTTCCATGTGATGCAATGTTCTGCGGAATACCAGATGCATCTAAGTTCTTAGTGTTTTGCACCTTCCCGCAAAAATTGTTATAATATCCCGCAATCTCAGATACTGAATAGTATTTTCCTTCATCCTGTTCCACATGGAGAACACTATCGTGTCGAAGCATTTTTATCCACTTCTGAATCATTGCATTAGAAATCATAGCTTACTCCTTAGAAAAACTTTTGTATGAAACCACCCACGATAGTCGCTGGCGAGAAATCTTTTACCTTCCGTAAGCAAGCCTCTTTCATATCGATTATTTTTTGAGGATTGCCCTTTATCATTTCAAGTGTTTCAACCAGCGCATCATCACTACCAAACTCATAGCCAACTCCCGTTATATTATCTTCAATCACATCATCATAGCTTTCCCATTTTGACGATATTACAGGTAGGCCAGCCGCATACGCATCTATGATTGTCCCCGGTATTCCCTCAGTATAAAAAAGCGTTGGAAAGACAAGCGCGAAATAGTTCTTTAGCGTTTCCACACTTTTGTCATAGTTTACGCTTCCCTTATATTTGATATATACTGGGAAGCTCTTTTGTAGCTCTTCAAATTCGTGGATATAATCTTTCCAAACCTCACCATAAATGTCGAGCGTGAATACAACACTTCCATGTTTTTCATTCACCTTCTTTATGGCGCTAACGAGATTTTCAATTCCTTTACCTTTCATAACGCGTGAAAATGTACAGAGCGCATACGGTTCCTCGAATGAATGTTGCAAATCAGAAGCTGAAAGCTGCGCCAGTTCTTTGCAATTTGCCATTAGCTCGATATTATTGAATCCGCGTTTTTCAAGAGCTTTCTTCATCGTTGTTGTCTCTACGCAAATTGCTGTATAGTTTTTGAGTTGCTTCTCAAGCCACTTATACTTATCCAGATAACTATCGAGCCAACCACCTACAACAATATAGTATGTTTTACGATGGTAAATTTTATTAAGTATTGAAAACAGAGGCGTAAAAATCAGCACGCCCTTGTAGGCCGGCAGAACCATGCAATTTTCACACTGCTGGAACATTTTTATTGTACCGGCAATCATCGCAGGAACTTTCTTGGCTCCGCCATGAGTGTCTACAGTCATAGTATTTTCTGCTCCAAGTTGTTTTTGAAATTCTTGAAACAGAATTTTGACCTTAATTGTCTGACCATTTAGCAAGTCATGCCCGAAGCCAAAATGTCCAACGATTCCCACCTTTTTCATCCCGAATCTCCCATCCTAATGAGTGTCCCCATTCAAAAACGATACATAATCCCACATTTTAGTGAACTTCCAAAGTCCATCCAATGACTTCCCGTTGTAGCTGCCCGTATAAGTTTGTCCATCATATTCCATCAACTGATGGCAGAACTCATATTCTCCACTCATGTCTTTTGCTGTGAAAAGAATCTTTCTAAACGCTGGTATTGCCTTGTAAGCCTCATAATCTGATAACGTTAGTCCTTTGTCGTCATTTATCAGAACAATCTTCTCATAATTTACCCGCTTGCAGCGTTCGGCCCATTTTTTCTTGACGCTTTCACAATCCGTGTCATGCGGGAATCGAATCTCTACTTCCTTTAATCCAGACCCCCCCCCGATTTTTCCGATGCACATCCCGTTACGCAGCGACACAGAAATAGGCTGCGATAAATATTCCTTGAGATTTGAACACAATGTGATAAATTGATTTCTGTTAATCGAAATGTTAATTAACGGCGAGCTAAATTTCAGTCCCAAAAGATAGTAAAGCTCTCCGCCAATGCAATTTGCTGCAAAGATAGAGATATCACTCAAATCGCTATAATTAAATCGCGAACGAACATCCTTAATATGTTTTTTCCGGCAAATTATGCAGTGCGGAAGTTTTGTGTAAAACTTAAATACTTTATCCTGCAATATGGCATTGTTCACGACCTGTTCCTCCATGCACTGAAACACTTACCTGTTGTGTCCCTTTATTCAGCAATTACACTTTCCTCTTATCAATCCCGATGCCAGTACCCTTTACCCATGCCCAGCATCCGAGTTCATACAAGCTGCGTACCACATTGTGGCCCTCGATTTCATGGTAGAGCTGCCAATGGTACTTTGCCTGCTTCAGCTTGTTGCTGGACACCGAGCCAGCACGCCCCATCCGATATGTACCCAGAACTTCTTCCATGCCGTAGCAGTAATCCGTTTTCTTCAAGATCTTCAGCCACAGAGCAAAGTCATTACGCTTCTTGATCGACGGCACCGCAAACTTTCCCAGTGCCTCCTGATCGTACATCACCGACAGGTTGCCGATTGGATTAGAAAGCCGGATCATCTTTTTGTAGTCGGTTTTCTTCGGCGGAATGAACACTGTGTGCAAATCATTGCCGCTCTCGTCCATCCAGCCATAGCCTGTCGCGCTAAACTTGGCACCGGTCTTTTCCATGAAAGCAATCTGCTTTTCCAGCTTGTCAGGTTTCCACAGGTCATCACTGTCCAGAAATGCGATATACTTTCCGGTCGCCCGCTTTATTGCCTCTGTTCTGGCGACTGCCGGACCACCATTTTGAGGGAGGACGTAGTAGTGAATATTCGGATACTTTTCCAAGTACGGCTTCAGCACCTCAGCAGTATTGTCCGTGCTGCAGTCATCTACAATCTGAACCTCCCAGTCCGTGACAGTCTGGGCAATCACAGAATCCAATGATTGCAGAATGTACTTGCCGCAGTTGTACGTTGGCATAATCACACTAACTAACATTTACTGTTTCCTCTCTCCCACAAAAAGCAGCCCAGACTCAATCTCAAGGAGTCTGAGCCGTTCCTTTTATCTAAAGCTCTTATACTATTTTGACTATTGTGCGCTTCACGCGCGTGTTATGTAGACTGCGGTGTGTACATCACAGTTGCTATTGGCCTACGCTTTGCACATTGCTCTGCGCCAGCTGCTCACCAGTAGCTCACAGTCTTTCGTACCATCAGTCATAAACTCGGTCTTACTGTAACAATCCCATCTGCCAACTCCTTGCTCACACTCGCTTGCGTGAGAATCTCATCGGCGCAGAGGTCTTTTTATCGCCTCTATCGGTGATTTTTACACCTTTGTTATGGAAAGACCTTTGTTTATTCCTGATGTCACATTCTCGAAAAATCATTGTAGTATCGACACTTTTTCAACGTTTTCTGTGTTCATATCATCTCGGTGGACTCTGGCATAAACTCAACCTACTGTAACAATCATCTGTGAGCCTTATTTCCGGCTCATCGTCTCGCAACAGTAACCGCTTCGTTTATGCATGACTCCACAAAGCCTCAAAATATGCCGTATTATCAATACTTTTCGGTGTTTTTCTCATCTATTCCACTTCTGTGTACTCTGGTATAAACATCTCTTTACCGTAGCGTCCTTATGAACATCACACTCTTATCTTCAAGACCGATTTCAGTCTCAGATGATATTTTCATCGTCCTACAAGGCTCGCAGAATGATAATGTCATCGAAAGACCTATGTTTATGCCTGATGTCACTTTTCTCGGATTTTCGCTCGTTTTTTGTCTATATTGCTACAAAATCAAACTATCCAGCCGTTAGTTTTTGCCACTCATGGCAGTCGTCTGCCCCTCGGAAACTCCCTCGGTACTTTCAGGCATAAACAGGATTTTCACTGTTGCAAACATGATTTTTAAATCTTCGACAATGCTCGGATGAGCTATGTACATTAAATCCATAGTCAGCTTGTCGTAAGGAGTAGTATTGTACTTGCCATAAACCTGTGCATACCCGGTCAATCCAGCCTTAGCCTGCAGGCGCAGGGAGAATTCCGGCATTTCCTCACAGTACTGAGCTGCAATCTCAGGGCGCTCCGGACGGGGGCCGACGATGCTCAAGTCGCCCTTCAAGATATTTATAAGCTGCGGCAATTCATCAACGCGGCAAGCACGAATGATTTTGCCAACGGGCGTGATGCGATCATCGTTTTCGCCGCTGGAAAGACGGGCGACGCCGTCCTTTTCAGCATCGACCCGCATGCTTCTGAATTTGAGAATGCCGAATTCTTTGCCATCCTTCGTTAAACGAATTTGCTTGTAAAATACTGGACCGTGATCCGTTGCTTTGATGGCAATAGCCGTCACAAGGAAAATCGGACCCAGAATCACAAGCGCAATAGCAGAAATGAAAATATCCAGTAGTCGTTTTACAAACAGGTACTCCGGCTGAGGATTATACCTGCCAACACGAAGCATCGGCAGGTGGAACATATGCATGTGATGTGCACCGGACATGATGGTGTCACCGATGCGAGGGACAACAAATACAGTAATGTTGTTCTCTACACAGTATTTCAGAATAATATTCCGATCATGGCTGTGGATGCCGCTCAAAAATACTGTGTTGATGCCGTCCAGCATGGAAAGATTCTCGATGCACTCCCCCGCCGTAGCTGTGGAGACCACTTTGTACTTGGCATCAAGACCGTACTTACCAATCAGCTGCTCCATACCACGTCTGGTATCATAAATAACAGCTGTGGCCTGCGGTGGGAAGGTTTTAAAGTATGCGTGGTGAGCGTTATAAGCCCAAATCGAGGCCATAATAACCTGCCCCACAAGAGCTGCAACGCCAGGAAGAATGTTGGGTAGGTGCTTGGACGGTAGCCAGATCACGATGTACATGATAAAATCGCTGACCGCAGCCGCCAAAAATTGCTCGTAGATAATTTCGGAGATGCGCTGCATCGACATCAAAAAGGCGTCATATACGCGTCCAAAGATGATGAACAGCACAAAGAACAGTGCCACGACCAGATAATCGCCCTTTGCATAGTACGGCGATGCAACGCGCTTAGCATAGTATAGATACCAGCACATTGCAAATGGTATCGTCATAAGCACAGCATCTAACAGCTTTATCATCCGCAAAATCAAGTCATGCCTAAACCTTGTCATGTTCTTACTCCTCGTTCTTCTTTACACACATATTATTTTCAATACTGCAATTGAAATCAGGGAAAGCAGTTTTGAGCAGCAAAAGGCATTCCCACAAATTATTCATGGAAAATCCTTAGCACAATTCAGCAGTCTACCAACGCAATATTTTGCCAATATATGTATTGATATAATAGCACACAATTCGACATTTATCAACAAATCGGATTCACTTTAATTATACAAGTACACAAATTCAGCACATTTTACAAATACAACCTTGTTCATAAGGTGAATGAGGCTAAAACTCGATAGATTGTTATATGTAACAGTCAATTGGTACATGATTCAAGTTTTGCTTAAACCGCAATTGATTCAAATAAAAACAGATTGCTACGCTTGTAGCAATCTGTTTTCATTTGAATCAATATTAACTACTAACGCTCAGATCATCACCTGCGTCCGAACTTCTTCCGCTTCTTTGACGGGTGTTTTTCCTTGTTCAATTCACGCTGATACGCATCTTCGGAACTGAAACCAAAGATTCCTTCTGAGACCCGTTCAACCAGTGCCGTAAACATCTCGTAATCGCGCAAGTAGTTATTCCTTGCCTTGTCATCCATTACTTTAAAAAACCTCGCCATCAAACTCATGTATGCGTTATAGTCGCCATTCTGCGCAGCCTTGAGCAGGCATTCAAACCGCCTTGCAGATGGAGTCCACAGTTCTTCCCTTTTCATCTCAAACCAGCTTCTTTCTCAATTCTCTTGCAATTTTTCTTCGTGCCTTAGAAATCGTGTTGGGTCTAACATTAAGCTTCCTCGCCACAACCTCTATAGGATAATCCAAATAAGTACGAATAATCATTAGCTCTCTGGGTGAGAGCCTTTCCAATTCCTGCTTCAATGATACCAGAAGCTCTACTCGAGCGAATTCATCTTCCGCACGAACATCAATGACATCAGCCGCATCATCAATATTGATAATAATTGGCTGATTTGCATTACCAGCAAGTCGCCTTTTCCCCTTGTTCCTATATCCAAGGAGACGTTTCTCTGACCTGTATTTAATTTCCTCTTTGTCTAACAAATCAAGGATATGGCTGTTGAACGAATTACTAAGCCAGTTTTTTTCTATCGTCTGGTTAAGCTGATTATAATTGGCCCATAAACGAAGTGTGCACCAAAGTTCATACATTTCTAATTCAGTCATTTTGACCTCCTATAGCGATTTGAATTGTTTCGGTCAAATCACATCTAGGAGGTCCCCTGCTCCGAGCGCAACTAAGCAGTTTCACCACAAAATCACCTATCCCCTCAGTTACAATGGATTGCGTCGCTTAGGTGATTTGGGAATCATAAATATAAATTTCACAATTCCCGCATGTGGTTTATAAAGAAGGCCACCAGAGAAGCCCAAAAAAGACTTCTTAGGTGGCCATCATATTGACTGTATTTAATTTACTATCCGCATCCAGTTGAATGATTCGTATCATACTACATTTATCCGTATTAGTTATAATACAACCTCCAAGCAAACCATTTCAACGTGTTTTCACTCTTTTTCTGTCGAACTTTGTTAAAATTCCAAGAGAATTATATTCCAGTATTTATTTCAGGTTTTTATTCCCGCACTCATTTTATCGTAAGCGATCAATAATCCCCCGTGAAGGCAAAAAATAAGAGCACCTCGAAACCGAGATGCTCAAAAAATCAAGACAGATGGCAATATTCAGGGAGCGCCGTAGATCAAGGCAATAGCGGCAGGAGTTGCTCACGAGTTGGCTCGCTTCCGAGTTTGGGAAGCTCCTGCAAAAGGAACAGAAGGTATCCAAAGGGATCCAGCTTGTTGCGTTTAGCTGTTTCAATCACGCTGAAGCACAGGGCACTGGCATCTGCGCCTTTGGCTGTGTCGCAGAATAAGAAATTCCTTCTAGCCATAACAAACGGCTTAACGGTTCGCTCCGCCACATTGTTCGTAAGTTCCAGTCTTCCATCCAGCAGAACAGCCTCCAACTGTTTTCTCTGGTGTAGCTAGTATGTTTGTGCCTTTTGCAGATTCAAATCTTTTTCAGAAGAAAAACTGGAAAGGAAGTTCCAATAGGCATCCATAACGGGTTTCATTTCAGCCATACGGTGTTTTTGACGTTCGTCAGGTGACATATCTCTCCAACAAGCTTCTAATGCGAAAATCTTTTCAACATATGCGAAAGCCTTTTCGGATTGGCTCCCTTCAACAGGTTTCTTGCCCTCAAAGCAATCCACCCATTTGCGCCTTGCATGAGACCAGCATCCGACTCTGGTCACAGATTCGACATCGTTGTACGCCGAATAACCGTCGGTCTGCAGGTAGCCAGAGAAGCCCTTAAGCACTCAGACAGAATGACCTATTATGTTATCCGTTTGTTTCCAATACATAGATTGGGGCTTTATCCTTTGTCTGCTAAGCCAAATCTGCTTCGTCTTCGATAATTGCAATCTGCAGCATACCCGAAACCTCCCCATAGGATTTGCTTTCTTTCTTTTCTGTCATCATTCTACCAAGTGCGACAAACAATGTCAAAAAGATTTTCTAGAGCACTTATGCAGTTTTTCAGTCAAAGCAAAAGGAGCGTCCGCCAAAGCAGACGCTCCTCTTTGTGTTTCTTGTGCTTTTTGTAAGCTTACAGCTTACTTGCCGCTGCTGTTCAGGCGCGGGATGGTCTCAGTCTTCGTTTCATTGCAAACCTTGCAAGTATAGGTCTTGACGCCTTCTTTTTCAGCCGTAGGCTCGGTGGTCACGACACCGTTATCCCAAGTATGGTCTTTTTTGGGCGTAACATCGAAAGTGCTGCTCACATCACCGCAGACTTTGCAGTAGATTTCGGTGCGACCCTCTTCCTTGCAGGTAGGCTCTATGACACGCTTAGCGGCATGGTGACCGGTGGAGTGTACAATGTTGTCCTTGTAAGAGAAGCTGTCATCCTGATTGCACTTGTGCATCGTGTAGCCGTCCTCGGTGCAAGTCGGTGGGATAACGGTAACGGTGAAGGTGTACTTGGTGGGCAGGACCTTTTCGGTCATGGTCGCATCGCAGTTCTTGCAATGCAGAGTCTTGACGCCATACTCATCATAGGTGGGCTGCGTGGTGATAGTGCCTTCGTCCCAGACATGACCCGTGCCACCGTAGGAGTAAGTCATGGTATGAGAAGCATCACGCTTGCAGTGCATCAGCATAGTGCCCTGCTCGGTGCAGGTAGCCTTTTTCAGACACTCGGCATTTGCAAAGTCCCAGTCATGGCTGCCGATAGCTGGCATCGGCTTCAAAACTCTTTCGTTGCAGCCCTCGTAGTTGCAGTACACCCAACGCTCGCCCTCGGTCTTACAAGAAGACTCCTTAACGATTTCGCCAAGGCGCGTGTAATCGTGGGTATGTACCTTAGCAATATCTTCGGTCTTTATTGCTTGGCAAACCTTGCAGGTGAAGGTCTTGATGCCGGTCTCAGTAGCGGTCGGCTCCTTCGTTACAACGCCTTCATCCCACTGATGCTCGCCGGTAGCAGGAAGGTCCCTCACATGCTGCTTATCGTTGCAGCGCTCACAGACATTGTCTACGCTGCCAGGAGCGCCACAGGTAGCGGGAGTAGTGACTTCCTTATACTGATGGCCCAGCGCAGCAACAGGCGTATCCTGATAGGTCTTTGTAGGATTCTCATTGCAGGTATGCAGCGTGTAACCGTCCTCTGTGCATGTAGGAGCGACCACAGTTTCCGTGAAGGTATAGCCCAATGCAGGAATTACTTCTTTATGCACATGGGTCTTGTCATTCTGGCACGTGTAGGTGCGCTCGCCATCTTCTTCGTAAGTTGCTTCCTTGGTAACAACACCATCGTCCCAAGCATGTCCCGTCGCAGGAACAACTTCCGTATAGGTATGGGTTGCATCGTTCAGGCAGGTGAAAGTCTTGACGCCGTCCTCAGTGCAGGTAGGAGCCTTGGTGACAGTGCCATCATCCCACTTGTGCCCCAGAGCCGCGATTTCTTCGGTCTTGGTCTCTGTACAGCCGGTATTCTGGCACTTGAAGGTCTTTACACCGGGAGCCTCACAGGTAGCGGCCTTAGTGACAGTGCCGTCATCCCACTTATGACCCAGTGCTTGGATTTCCTCGGTCTTAGTCTCATTGCAGCCATTACGGGTGCAGGTATAGGTCTTAACACCAGCGTTCGTGCAGGTCGCTGCCGTTGTGACTGTACCAGCGTCCCAAGCATGGCCCAGTGCATTCGTATAATCGCGTTTTTCGGTCAGAGCGGAATCCTGGTCGCAAATGTAGATGGTATAGCCCTTCTCTGTGCAGGTAGGCGCTACCGTATTGCCCTTATGCCAGGTCTTTTCGACTACCGGGATATCTTCCGTGTATGTAGCACCGCAGGAAGTGCAGGTAAAGGTCTTCGTACCCTTCTCGTAGATGGTAGCAGGCTTTGTGACCTTACCGGCATCGTAGGCGTGCGGCAGCTTTGCCTTGTAATCGCCCTTGTAGGTCAGGCCGGGGACTTCATTGCACTCATAGATGGTATAACCCTCAGCGGTGCAGGTCGGAGCAACAACGCTCTTGATATGATATGTCTTGTCGAGAGACGGGATTTCCTCGGTGCGCGTCTCATCGCATTCCTTGCACTTGAAGGTCTTGATACCGGTCTCGGTATAAGTAGCAGCCTTCGTGACTGTACCGCCATCCCAGCTGTGTCCCTTTGCCGGAACAAAGCGGTCATTGTAGTTCATGCCGCCCCACTCATGGCAGATATGCTCATCGTAGCCTTGCGTGGTGCAGGTCGCCTCATGACGGCGAACCGTGAAGGTGTATTTTACCTGAGGCTTTGCGGTAGGAGCCGGAGTAGCTGCCGGAGCAGGTGCCGGTGTTTTTGTCGCTGCCGGTTTGGTAGTCCCGCCGGAAGTCGAAGTGCCGGTACTCGGCTTCTCCGTCTTAGTCGGCTCGCTGGTGGTGTTGTCCTTCTTATCAGTGTTCTCAGCGGGCGTGGCGGTCGGTGCAGGCGTAGCCGTCGGTGCAGGTGTGGCAGTTACTTCCGGTGTTTCCGGAACCGCAGCCTGACTTTGGCTCGTGGTCACATCCGAACTCGTCGTATCGTTGGTGTTTTTTCTTTTCTTGCAGCCGGTCAAAGAAACCGCAACCGTAGCAGCTAAAGCTACAGCAACGATTCTTTTCGCTGTACTAACTCTCCTTTTCATAATAGACCTCCTTCCCTTTAGGGGATAGTTTCTTAACTATATTATATCAAAGAAAACATCGCGTTTACATTTATTTTTATAGATTTTACAACTCCTCTATCAAGTTCTACCGTTTGCATAAATGCAACATCCTGTAACTGTGCATAGTATCCAGTACATATGGCTAACTCTCAACCTTCACCACAAACTGTTGATTTTCGCTATTTGCTAAAAACTTCCGTCATGTTGCATATTGACTCTTTTCATAGAAAGGAGTACGCTATTCTGAATCGAAGGAAGGGATTGTTATGGAAGTCAGTGTATTGCTCATGCAGCAGATAGCCCAGCTGTTTATCGTTCTTCTGATGGGCTATATAGTCGTTAAAACAGGGCTGTTGAAAGCCTCAGACAGCAAGGTTTTGTCCGTAGTTTTCGTATATCTGGTCATGCCGTGCGTTGTTCTCAACGCATTTCAAATCGATGATACGCCGCAGATTCGCACAGGACTCTTGTATTCGATGGGCATAGCGGTCGGAATGCATGTCGTGTTTCTGGTTCTCAACGCTATCTTTAAAAGGCCGCTTAAATTGGATGTCGTGGAGCAGGTCAACATCATCTACAGCAATGCAGCTGCGCTCGTCATCCCCCTGGTTCAGGCTTTGCTCGGCGAGGAATATGTCGTGTATTCCTGCGCTTTCGTCATCGTTCAGCTGATTCTTCTCTGGACACACGCAAGTGCCTGCCTACAAGAAGGCGCAAAACTTGAATGGAAGAAGATTCTGACCAATGTCAATCTGATTGCGATTGTCGTCGGTGCGCTCTTGTACCTTCTACATATCTCGCTGCCCTCGCCTATTGTGAGTACGCTCAGCAGCGTAGGTGCTATGATAGGGCCTATGGGTATGCTGCTGGCCGGTATGGCGATTGCAGAAGTGCCGTTAAAGAAAGTCTTCTGTACACCGCGCAACTATCTTCCCGTTGCACTTCGTCTGATTGTAGTTCCTATCATTGTTCTGCTGCTACTTCGCGTGTTCCACGCATCTGACTGGATTGCAGATGGTAAAGCAATTTTAATGACAGTCTATCTATCGGCTATTACGCCGTCTTGTGCGACAGTCACCTCAATGGCGCAACTCTACAATCGTGATGCGGCGCACTCAAGTGCATTGTATGTTCTGAGTACGCTGCTTTCCATCATGACGATGCCTCTGATGATTGGACTGTTCGATATGCTGGTGTGATATACCTTTTATAAGTACAGATTAAGAAAGAGAAAAGCGCCCACCTTTCACGGTGAGCGCTTTTTCATTTTGTGGAGTATTACTGGATACCCAGAGTGACTTTCAAATTGTCATTGTATGAGGGGCTTTACGATGGTGGGGAATATAACTTATCGCTTATGGTGGGGAAACCCGCTATTTGCTGCTTTGTGGCAATAGAAAAGCGCCACATCGCTGCGGCGCTTTTGCTTTGCCCGGAAGATGGAGCGAGGGGGCTGTTCAGTTATCTGTTGTGCTTTTTCTTGCTGGCAACAACGGCTGTTCCAATGGCTGCACTACCGCTGACAAGCATAAGGACAACCAGCAAAGCAGGGTTGCTTGTGTCGCCGGTCTGCGGAATGGTGTACTGAGGTGTGGCTGTTGCAGCAGGTGCCGGAGTGGCTGTTGCAGCAGGTGCCGGAGTGGCCGTGGCAGCAGGTGCCGGGGTGGTCTTGTCTGCGTCCTTGTATTGCAGGGCAGCAATCGCATCTTCAATAGCCTTTGCCATAGCGTCAACCTCTGCCAGCTGGGTAATGTTCTTGCCACGGGCAACGGCATTGACGGCGGCTTCCACAGCGGAGAAGTCCTTGTAGTTGTCCTTGTTCAGTGCATTTGCTTTGGCAATGGCTGCATCAACTTTTGCGTAATCAGCATCCTTGTATTGCAGGGCAGCAATCGCATCTTCGATAGCTTTCGCCATTGCATCAACTTTGCTCTGTTCAGTGATGTTCTTGCCACGGGCAACGGCATTGACGGCGGCTTCCACAGCGGAGAAGTCCTTATAGTTGTCCTTGTTCAGAGCATCTGCCTTGGCAATGGCTGCGTCTACTTTGGTGTAATCAGCACCCTTGTATTGCAGGGCGGAAACTGCATCCTCGATAGCCTTTGCCATAGCGTCAACCTCTGCCTGCTGGGTAATGTTCTTGTCACGGACAACAGCATGGACGGCAGCTTCCACGGCGGAGAAATCCTTGTAGTTGTCCTTGTTCAGAGCATCTGCCTTGGCAATGGCTGCATCAACCTTGGTGTAGTCGGCGTCCTTGTATTGCAGGGCGGCAAGGGCATCTTCGATAGCCTTTGCCATGGCATCTACCTCTGCCTGCTCTGCCAGCTTCTTTCCTGGAACCACCGAATTGATTGCAGTCTCCACAGCGGAGAAGTCCTTGTAGTTGTCCTTGTTCAGTGCATTTGCTTTGGCAATGGCTGCATCAACTTTTGCGTAATCAGCATCCTTGTATTGCAGGGCAGCAATCGCATCTTCGATAGCTTTCGCCATGGCATCCACATCGCCCTGCTCGGTAATGTTTTTACCACGGGCAACGGCATTGATGGCGGTTTCCACAGCGGAGAAATCCTTGTAGTCATCCTTCTTCAAAGCATTTGCCTTGGCGATGGCTGCGTCGACCTTAGTGTAGTCGGCGTCCTTGTATTGCAGGGCGGAAAGGGCAGTTTCGATAGCCTGTTCCATGGCATCCACTTCGCCCTGCTCGGTAATGTTTTTACCACGGACAACGGCATTGACAGCAGATTCTACTGCGGAGAAGTCTTTGTAATCATCCTTCTTCAAAGCATTTGCCTTGGCGAGGGCTGCATCGACCTTGGTGTAGTCGGCGTCCTTGTATTGCAGGGCGGAAAGGGCAGTTTCGATAGCCTGTTCCATGGCATCCACTTCGCCCTGCTCGGTAATGTTTTTACCACGGACAACGGCATTGACAGCAGATTCTACTGCGGAGAAGTCTTTGTAATCATCCTTCTTCAAAGCATTTGCCTTGGAGATGGCTGCGTCGACCTTAGTGTAGTCAGCATCCTTATATTGCAGGGCAGCAATCGCATCTTCGATAGCTTTCGCCATTGCATCCACCTCTGCCTGCTCTGCCAGTGTCTTCCCCTGAACCACCGAATTGATTGCACTCTCCACGGAAGAAAAATCCTTGTAATCATCTTTAATCAGGGCATTTGCCTTGGCAATGGCCGCATCTACGCTGCTATAGTCGGCAGGGCCATTGATTTTCGGATAGTCGTCAACCTGTGCAAATGCTTCTCCCAGCAATCCTGCCACCGTGCCGTTTCTAAATTCTTCTTCTGTCTTTTCACTGGCCGCACCAGCGTTCTCAGTTATTCCACAAGCCCCAAAGAAACAGTTTGTAACAACGATACTACTATCGCCCCACAGGTGACCTGCGAAAACGCCAGTGGCCTTGATTCCGGGCACAGCGGTTCCCTCGGTAGAAAGCATTGCCCGATATACATAGCAATTTTTAACAGTTAACGCGGAATCTGTCATCTCACCAGCAAAGCCACCTACCAGACTCACTCCCTGAACATCATCAGTTTTAGAGCTTACAGAGCAGTTTGCAGTATAGCAGTTTGTGAATGTAGACTTACCTGCTCCATATGCAGGATCATCGTCTACTTCACCAACAAAACCACCACCATAAGCCATCGTTTTAACCTGGTTGTTTTCGGCAGCACACTTTTCAAATGTTCCGCCAGTGGAATAACCCACAATACTTCCCGCACAGTTATTATTGTTGTTGCGCTTGCTCTCCAGTGAAGAATTCACCACCGAGCAGTTTTCGATGGATGAGCCATAACACACACCTGCAATACCGCCCACATAACTGTAGTTATTTTGACCGATTGCCGAAAAGTTTGCGTTTTTTACGTGAAGATTTTCAACCGAGCCGAAAGCGACCCACCCGAAAATGCCAGCTGTAGCGAAACCTTCTGGGTCTACTTTTCCGGTAGAAACCGCATTTGTGATGCTATGTCCGTCACCATCATAGTTTCCCGCAAAATAGTAGCCTCCGGAATAACCAATCGGCTCCCACGTTACCCCAGTCAGGTCAATATCAGCAGTTTGCTTGAAGTAATATCCATGGCAGTTTCCAACACCTGCGTTCTCAGTATCAAACGTTTCTGCATTGCCGGAGTTCAGAAACTCTGCCAAAGCAATCAAATCCGCTTGCGAAGTAATCAGCCACGGGTCTTTCTGTGTACCTGTTCCGCCGCCAAATGATGGTGTTTCTGCTGCAAACGTTGCCATTGGCACGAAAGTCATAACAAGGCAAAGCGTTAGCAGAAGGCTAAGAACTTTTTTCTTCATTTTCATTCCTCCTCGTGTGTTTAAATCATCAAAAATTGTTGCCGCAGTAAGTGTACCGATAAAATAGATTGAAGCATCCGCAACACCTGGCAATCAGGCGCAAAGCCTCAGCAACAAGCCCCCTTCCCATAAAATAAAAAATCCGAAATCAGGGCATAGTTCACCCTGCTTCCGGATTTTACCTGACGATTTGATGTAATAGAGCTTGACACACTGAATAAAAGGTGCAATACTACTGCCGAGCCGAGCCGAGCCGAGCCGAGCCGAGCCGAGCCGAGCCGAGCCGAGCCGAGCCATTTTCGCGCCTTTGAGCATCATTGTCAAGCCCTCCTTCCGTAATTTTAGTAAGAAAAGAATATCAATCCCATTCCTCATAAATATAGATATTATAGCAGATTCTCCATAAAACCACAAGTAGCGTTCAAATATTGTCGAAAAAAATCCCCCTATACCAATTTCTGCGTTGGTGTAGAGGGATTGCCTATTTAACTAAGTGACATTGCCTTTATCGGAATAGCTCTTTCCTTTACAGCAACCTCACCTTACAGTTTGGGAGAAACGCTTAGCGCTTCAGTTCCAGCAACGCATCCCCCTGCTTTACGGTGCCACTGGCTTTAGCCTCGACAACGGCATAGTCATCGGTATTGCAGACAATGACCGGCGTGGTCACGGGATAGCCTTCGGCCTTAATGGCTTCCAGCTCAAAGCGGATCAACGGCTGGCCCTTCTTCACCTTGTCGCCCTCGTTGACGAGGTAGGTAAAGTGCTTGCCGCCCAGCTTGACCGTATCGATGCCGATGTGCATCAGCAGTTCGGCACCGTCAGCCGTGGTCATGCCCACGGCATGGTGGGTCTCAAAGGTGGAGGAGATCTCACCGTCAGCAGGTGCCACCAGTTCACCGTCGGAGGGCTCAATGGCAATGCCATCCCCCAGTACACCGCTGGCAAAGGCTTCATCCTTCACATCGGCCAGAGGCACTACAGTACCGTTCAGGCAGGCAGACAGCACGGTATCCTTTGCTGCGGGTGCTACTGCCGGCGAGGGAGCGACAACCGGGTTTTTGGGTGTACTTTCCAGATAATCTTCCAGCTTTGCCTTGATGACGGCCACCTTGGGGCCGTACACCACCTGTACGCCGTTGCCCTTGCAGATCACGCCGGAGGCACCGGAGGCTTTGAGCACATCCTGTTTGACCAATGTCGCATCATTGACCGTGCAGCGCAGACGGGTTGCGCAGCAATCCACATCGGCCAGATTAGCGGCACCTCCCAAACCTTCCACGATCATTGCACTGACCGGGTCATCCCCGGCAGGCACACTGCCGGAAGCAGCATTGCGGGCGTTCACGTCCGCACGGGTGTACAACTTGACTTCCTCGGCATCATCGCGGCCCGGGGTCTTGTAGTCAAACTTGGAAATCATAAAGCGGAAAATGATGTAGTACAGCACAAAGTACACCGCACCGACCACGACCACCCACACCCAGTGGGTCTTGGCGTTGC
>ERZ791815.97-NODE-97-length-97753-cov-8.742697_pt1 | contig 97753 bp, 85 predicted proteins | sample MGYA00510302_ERZ791815 | MGnify/ENA primary metagenome ERZ791815 (study PRJEB30046, sample SAMN00791995) | human gut metagenome | study: EMG produced TPA metagenomics assembly of the A metagenome-wide association study of gut microbiota in type 2... | reverse complement strand
TAAAATTCAGTAAAAAATTCCACCGTGGTATCTATGCCAATAAAATTCAGTAAAAGATACCATTGTGGTACCTACACGCTGAAAATTTAACATTTAGATACCGGAAGGTCTCTATAGATCAAAAATTGCTTTTCCAGATACCGTTTTTTCTAAAAAACCGGTATCTGGAAAAGCAATTTTTACTATATAGGTGACATTTTCTAATTTCAAACATTAAAATTTCGGAAAACCGTCACCTAAAACTTTAATTTTTCGTCTATAGATACCCGGCCTTATCATTGAGTGATTTAACAGGGTATTTTTATGTTTATTCCAGTTCATGGAATTCGTAGCTGTTTTTGAGGCGTCCCTTTAACTGCAGGTTCTGGTGCCTTTATATTTGTCACACAGACAGGATTTGCGGGCATCATTCTTTTACTTATGGTTTTCCAATCCACAGGAAGGAGGGGGACATTTCTTTCGGAAGAACAAATTTGCAACTGCGCCGTAGTTCCATCATGTAACGTTAATAGCATAAAAGTAAAACCTTTGCCAAACCAACCTGAAATCAACATCGGCGCTGACTTGTAAATTTTTCTGTAGAAAGAGAATGTCCCCCTTCTTCCGTCGCATAGAGAAACCTTATATCTAAAACAACTCCCCCGCAAATCCGTCCCACTTGCCAAACCCAAAGGCTCCCAGCCCCCCGCAGTTAACCAGCAATTTATAAAGTTTTGAGATACTCCACAATACTTGTCACACTGTTGGCACCATCCGCCACCGCGGTCACAATCTGACGCAGCTTCTTGGTGCGGACATCTCCTGCCACAAAAAGCCCCGGCTGCTCCGTCACCCCGTCTTCTCCGGCACGCACATAGCCATGATCTAAATCCAGCACAGAAGCCACCGCATCGGTCTGCGGATTCATACCGACTGCGATAAAGATACCGCTGACCGGCAGTTCTTTTTCTTCTCCTGTTCCGGTGTTTGCAATTACCAGATGATCGACCATCTGCTCCCCACAGATTTCTTTCACCACGGTATCCGGCAGGAAGGTGATCTTCGGCTCATTTGCCACCTGTTCCTGCAGTACCTTCGTACCACGCAGTTCCTGTCTGCGGTGAATCAGATACACTTTTTCACATCCGGCTGCCAGATACAGGGCATCTTCCAGTGCCACATCTCCACCGCCGACAACCGCCACTGTCTTGTTACGGAAAAAAGCTCCATCACAGGTTGCACAGTAAGACACCCCGGCTCCTGCCAGTGTTTCTTCTCCCGGCACCCCGAGTTTCCGGTGTCCGGCTCCAGTTGCCAGCAGTACTGTTTTTGTCTCATAAACATTTCCGGAAGCACCGGTGATTTTCCACGTTCCGTCTGTATTTTTTTCTACGTTATCCACTTCATCGCTGATGAACGGAACCTCCAGTGCTTTTGCATGCTGCTCAAATTTCTGTGCCAGATCAAACCCATTGGTTTCCGGCAGTCCCAGATAATTATCAACTTCCTGCGTATAAATCATCTGTCCGCCACCCATCGGCTCTTTCTCTAAAACAACCACATCCAGACAGGCGCGCTTTGCGTAAACAGCTGCCGAAAGACCTGCCGGACCGCTTCCTATAATGACTAAATCGTACATGTTATTCCTCCTGATTTTCAAAAAAATCTATTTCATAAATAATGGCATTTTTATTCTTTCCTATTTTACCATACCCCTATACAATGCGCTATTTTCTTTTCTCCAATAATAACAAAATATGCTCCTTTTACAAAAATTTTACGTGATTTTGGGTTGAAAAATCCATTTACAAATGCTACCATAACGAAGGATTTAAATCCACAATCATAAAAATCTGAGTAATGGAGGTGAAATTCATGGACAGTAACGATAGTTTTGGGCGAAGTAGACATTTGAATGCCGATGCTTTTTTCACTGGCAAAATTATCGTTTTCACTGGAAAATGAATTTTGCCGATTCATGATGTTTAAAGCACTGGTAGGTGCTTTTTTTGTGCCTGAATATATAAAACTGTATACCTGAGCCCTTTTCTATTGTGCATATCCGCAGCATGATGTAGCTTTTGTTGCACATGATGACTGCACACACAAGGAAAGGAGAATTCATATGAACAAGAAATATTTAGAGCTTACAAAGCTGATCCGAAGCAAACAAAATGACCATGAAATCTTAAAATGCTTATCTAATTATCACGAAAACGACATTGCCGATATGCTTACGGTTATGACTCCAAAAGAAAGGAAACGTATTTATACGCTTCTGGAGCCACAGAAGATTGCGGAAATCTTCGCATATCTGGATGAACCGCAAATCTACTTTGCCGAACTCTCCGTCAAAGATGCCGCCAAAGTAGTTTCCCTGATGGATTCCGATGATGCCGTTGACGTCCTCGAAACGCTCGACGATAAAAAGAAATATGAAATCGTGGAAAACCTGGACAAAGCAGCCATAAAAGATGTAAAAATGCTGCTTTCCTATGACGATGACGAAATCGGAAGCTGCATGACAACCAACTACATCTGTATTCCAAAGGGACTTTCCGTCCGTCAGGCAATGAGCGAACTGGTCCGTCAGGCCGGGACCAATGACAATATTTCAACCATTTATGTACTGGATGAATCTTTGAAATTTGCCGGTGCTATTGATCTGAAAGATCTTATTATTGCAAGAAAACATGATGTGCTTGACGATATTATCGTCCGCTCCTATCCATCGGTAACCGATCACGAAAAAATTGATGACTGCATGGAAAAAATCATGGATTATTCGGAAGATTCCATTCCTGTCCTGTCGCAGGACGGTCATATGCTCGGTGTTATTACATCCGAAGATATCGTAGAGATGGTTGACAATGAGATGGGGGAAGACTACGCAAAACTGGCCGGCCTCACCGCCGAAGAAGATCTCAAAGAAACCACTGTACAAAGCATGAAAAAACGTCTCCCATGGCTCATCATCCTGCTGTTCCTCGGGATGATCGTTTCCTCTGTTGTAGGTGTCTTTGAGCATGTTGTGGCTGTACTTCCGATTGTAATCTGTTTCCAGTCTCTTGTGCTTGACATGGCCGGAAACGTCGGTACCCAGTCTCTGGCAGTTACCATCCGTGTCCTGATGGATGAAACACTCACCGGAAAACAAAAACTTTTCTTACTGGTAAAAGAAATGAAAATCGGTCTTTTAAATGGTGGAATCCTTGGTATTATGGCACTTGCACTGCTTGGCATCTACATCCACCTGTTTAAGGGATACACCTGGAGCGGAGCATTTGGCATCTCCGGCTGCGTCGGCATATCGCTTCTCGTGGCAATGGTGATCTCAAGCCTCGTAGGTACTGTGATTCCCATGTTTTTCCATAAGATAAAAATTGATCCTGCGGTTGCATCCGGTCCACTCATTACAACCGTCAATGACCTTGTGGCTGTTGTGACTTATTACGGTCTGGCATTTTTGTTACTGATCATGTAAAAATATAATCTTTGCACCATACTACCGAAAAATGCTGCCTGACAACAATATGTTACAGGCAGCATTTCTATTCAACAATTTCTAAGCTGCATAGGAGATATCGCTTACGCGAGATACCCCAGATAGAAAATCTATCCGCAGACGGATACCCTTTACTGAATAACCAGTTCTTCAATCGTCACATTTTTCTCTTTGTCAATGTCAAAAGCTTTAAGCACCGGCTGATCCATATCCATCAGGGAAAGAATCAGGTAATTGACCGTCGGATCATACGCCAGACGCTTATCTTCCTCGGACGGGCGTGACGGCGATTCCGGATGGGAATGCCAGTTGCCAAGCGGCACCAGCTTGTTTGCACGCATATCCTTGACAGCAGCAAGCTGATCCTTCGGATTCATAGAAAAATGCTCGTTGGTGTGATCAACATTTTCTAACAGATACACCTTCTCAATGATTTTTTTATCACCATCTTTGGTGCCTGCAATCAGACCACATGCCTCTTCCGGAAGGTTTTCCTTCGCATGAGCTAAGATTTTTTCATAGTCTGCTTTTTTCATGGTAAGCATAAAATTTTCCTCCTTACCTCTTTCAATGATCCGGGCACTCGATCTGCTCGTAATCAATCAGTTCTGTGATGGTCGGATGATCGCCACAGATTGCACACTTATGATCTGCCTTTGGCAGTTTGATCGTGTGGAATTCCATCTTTAACGCATCAAAAGTCAGAAGCTTTCCGGTTAAGAGATCGCCAACACCGATCAGGTACTTGATGGCTTCCATTGCCTGTAAAGAACCGATGATACCACCCATTGCGCCGATGACACCTGCCTGCTTACAGGTCGGAACTGCGTCCTTTGGTGGTGGATTTTTGAATACACAACGGTAGCATGGTCCTTCTCCCGGAACATAGGTCATGAGCTGACCCTTAAAACGGATAATTCCTGCATGGGAGAATGGCTTCTTTGCCATTACACAGGCATCGTTGATTAAGAATTTTGCCGGGAAGTTATCGGTTCCATCAATGATGAAATCATAATCTTTAATGAGATCCATAATATTTTCAGAAGTAACGAACTCACGGTAGGTATTTACGGTTACATCCGGGTTCATTGCATTCATGGTCTCTTTTGCAGATTTTACTTTTGCTTTTCCTACATCCGCAGTGCCATGAATGATCTGACGCTGTAAGTTGGACAGATCCACTTCATCTGCATCCACAATACCGATGGTGCCCACACCGGCTGCGGCAAGATACATTGCTGCCGGTGCACCAAGTCCGCCTGCACCGATAATCAAAACTTTTCCGTTGAGGAGCTTTTTCTGTCCCTTCACACCAACCTCCTGCAGGATGATGTGACGGCTGTAACGCTCCATCTGCTCATTGGTAAATGCCATTAGAAGCTTCCTCCTCCCATGAAGTATAAGAATTCAACTACATCGTTTTCCTTTAATGTTACGTTTGCAAGATCATGATTTTCTACGAAATCATCGTTTACGGTAACGGTCACATATTCCGGATTCTCCACTTTCTCGTCAACAACGAGCTGTGCCAGTGTTGTTCCCTCTTTAATCTCTTTTACGTTTCCTGCGATTGTTACTTTCATCGGTAACTCCTCCTAAATATATTTTTTCACAATTTCTTCCAGTTCCGGTTTCTTAATCAGACCGCGCACACGCTCTGCTTCCTTTCCATCTTTGAAAAACAGGATGGTCGGAGAAACCATAACGGAATACTGTTCTGCCAGTTCCCCGTCAAAATTTGCATTGACTTTGACCACTTTTAAGCGATCCTCATAATCATCTTCGATATCGCCAAGAATCGGTGACATCTGTTTGCACGGAATGCAGGAATCGGAATAAAACTCCACCAGTACCGGTATAGAAGCCTGCAAAACCTCCGCTTCAAAATTATCTTTACTTACTCTTGCTGCCATGCGCTTAACCTCTCTTGTCTACTCTTCGAGTTTCTTTACAATAAGGTCATAAGTTCCATCCTCATTGTCGATCAGCTTTAATACCTGCTGTCCCTCTTCCTTGAAACTTCTCGGTACGTTCTGCACCGGCTCTCCATCATTCATATGTACGGAAAGCACCTGTCCGATCTCTAACTCTTCCATGGCTACCTTTGCCTTGACAAACGTCATCGGGCAGACCACATCCGTAATATCTACAGTTTCATCAATTGTAAAATCAGCCATTGTATGCCTCCTTTATCTTCTCTTCAAATTTATCAAGTCCCACTCTCTCGAGTGTCATGCGGAAACGCTCTCCCGGATTGGCATTGTCATCAAAGAACTGGATTGCCGCATCGGTAATGCGGAATAACTGTTCCTCGGATGTCACAAGCGGAAGATACTTCTCGCCCTTGTATACGCGGTTTCCAAACAGTCCACCGAAAGATACCTCAAATGCAGGTGTCGCTTTCCATGCATCGGTCGGACAGGCCTTTACACAGCGTCCGCAGTTGTTACATTTTTCCTCATCGAGAACGATTTTTCCGTCCACGGTGCTGATTGCATCCACGCGGCAGGTCTTCTCACAGATCCCACAGTTGATGCAGGCTGCTTCCTCCCATTCCACAATGGATGCACCCTTGATTCCGACATCATTTTCTTCTGCCTTTAAGCAGTTGTTCTGGCATCCGGTTACACCAAATTTAAACTTATGCGGAAGTTCTCTTGCAAAATAACGCTCATCCAGTTTTTTTGCAATATCATAACTGTCAATATTTCCACTAGGGCATACCGCCGATCCCTGACAGGCTGTAATCGTACGGACACGCGGTCCACACACGCCCGGCTTACATCCCCCGGTTGCCAGCACTTCCTTAACCTCTTCTACATCGTCAAGTTTGATAAATGGGATTTCCACACTCTGACGGGAAGTCAGATGTACGTGTCCGTCTCCGTATTTTTCTGCAACCTTTGCGATAATCTGTAAATTCTCTGCTGTAAGATTTCCACCTACCACAGCCAGCCGCAGGGAAAAATTATTTTTTTGTTTCTGGCGCATAAATCCGCCTTTTTTCAATGTAGCATAATCAACAGCCATTACTCTCTCCTTTAAACCTTGTGTATTTTTCTTTGTTTATCCGGCGGTATTTTGGATTGCTGCTGTAAAATCCTGCTTCAGATCTTCGATATCCTCAATACCGACACTTATTCTTATCATATCATCAAATACGGCAGCGTCAATCTTTTCCTGCTCGGTTGAGTGTGCCGCCAGTGTGGATTCCGGATGCACGATCAGTGTCTTGGTATCTCCGATATTGGATACGATCTGTGGAATCGTCAGCGCATTCATGATTGCAAAAGCGCGTTCCTTGCTTCCCACGCGAATGGTTAAAATTGCTCCAAATCTTCCATCCAGCAACTGCTTTGCCACACCGTTCCACGGACTCGATGCAAGTCCCGGATAGTTTACGCTGATTCCCGGAATGGTTTCCAGATAAGCCGCAAGCTGCATTGCGTTGTCACACGCCCGCTCCATACGAAGCCCCAGTGTCTCCATACCAAGCAGATTATAGTATGCAGTCTGCGGCGCCATACAGGCTCCCATGTTGCGGAACAATCCGTTTCTCAGTTTTGCAGTAAAGGCAAATTTTGCAAACTTTTTATAGTCTTTCATGCCCGGATACCGCTCCAGATCCCATTTGAATCTTCCCGCATCGGTGATCACACCACTGATGGCACTGCTGTTGCCGTTGATGTATTTGGATGTGGAATTGATTACGATGTCTGCGCCAAGTTCGAGCGGACGAACGAGAAACGCGGTAGCTACCGTATTGTCGATCATGAGCGGAAGATTGTGCCGCTTTGCGATCTCTGCAAGTGCCGGGATGTCGGTCACATCCAGCTTTGGATTTCCAATCGTCTCCGCGAAGATGACTCTCGTCTTATCCGTGATCTTGGATTCGAGATCTGCCAGATCATTCGTATCTGCAAAAATTGTTGTAATTCCAAACGCTTCCAGATCGTGGTAAAGATCAATCGTTCCTCCATACAGGCTGGTGCTTGTGATGATCTCATCACCACTTCCTACGATATTCAGAAGGGCATTGGTAATTGCCGCCATGCCGGATGCACAGGCAACGGATGCCACGCCTTTTTCCAGAACCGTCATGCGTTCTTCAAATGCTGCGATGGTCGGGTTATTGATTCTCGTGTAAGAATATCCAGCAGCTTTGTTGTGAAACAGCTTCTCATGCTGCTCTGCCGATGGCTGAAAGAAAGCACTGGACTGGTACACCGGGGTAAGTGTGGCTCCGGTCACCGGATCTCCGGTTTTTGTACCATGTAGTAGTTCTGTGTTGAATCCCATTTCATTTCCCTTAATTCATACTTATCTAATAGGTTTAATATGTTATAGTTAATATACCGCAATCATACCCTATTGTCAACCTTTTATTTCCACTTATTTTTCCAGCAAAAAAATCCCCGCTGGTGAAAACCAGCAGGGATTCCATTCTCATAATAAAATTACTATTCTGTCCAGTGCTCATCCTTAAATACGATGCGGCGGTAAGTCTCAAAATCAACCCACTTATTAAAGAAGTTCTCAGAAATCTCACTGCCCTCTGCGGAAAGCTCCTTCTTGAACGCATCCACATCTGCGGCACTTGTTACATGAACTGCAAATCCACGGCCGTTGACGACAGGCACATCGTTGTATGCAAAGTCAGCAAGCGGAATAATTGCAGTAACCTTCTGGTCACGGATGGATACCGCTACCTGCTCACGCAGAACAACCACATCAAAGCTGTCCGGATACTGATACGTCTCACCCTTGACCGGAATCACATCACCGATCGTGTAAGTTTTATCGGAAGGCTGTACCTTAAAGACGTTCATAGCCTCAAGGTCATAGTAATATTCCTCGAAGATATCTCCGTTTGCCTTGAGATTTCCGTGGGCAAATGCGCATTTTAAGTCTTTCGTCTCATCGAGCGTTGGATTTTCCACAACACCACATGCGGAGGTCATGTTGGAAATACGGTCGATCAGGATCAGTTCTCCCAATGTCTTATGCTTTGCAAAAGCATCAATGACGATCTCTTCCTGCAATACCAGATCGCAGACCGCAATCTCGTTCTTGCGCAGGCGGCCAACCGGAATAAATTCACCGGTGTTGACATCAATCTTGTATTGGATATTCTTTAAGATACCCGGAATCGTACGTGTACCGAGTTTTACGAGATAATCTTTGCCGACGGTCAGTTCCTCATCGTCCATCCAGAGGATTGTTGCGGTAAATTTCTTGCTGACCGGAAGCTTCGTATCTTTTGCGAGAACACATCCGCGGGATACATCCACTTCCTTGTCAAGCTGGATGGTAACTGGACGGCCTGCATCTGCAGTCTGTGCATCTTTATCTCCGACTAAAATGCTCTTTACTTTTGCATGCTCATTGCTTGGCAGAGTCACGATTGTATCACCGACCGATACAGCGCCACTCTCGATCTGTCCCTGGAAACCACGGAACGTGTGATCCGGACGGCAGACACGCTGTACCGGCATATAGAAGCCTTCTTCCTGCTTCTTTTCGCTCACATCAATATTCTCTAAGTAAGCAAGCAGTGGCTCCTGCGTGTACCATGGCATATTGTCGGAATGGGTGGTGACATTGTCACCCTCGGTTGCAGATACCGGAATGATCTTGACACTTGCTAAATGCAGTTCCTTGGAAAGTTCCTGAATTTGGTCAACGATCTCCTTGAAACGCTCCTCACTGTAATCGACAAGATCCATCTTATTTACAGCAAATACAAAGTAACGGATTCCCATCAGTGCACAGATTCTGGCATGTCTTCTGGTCTGTACAAGCACGCCCTGCTTGGCATCCACAAGAATAACTGCCAGATCTGCAAAGGAAGCACCGACTGCCATGTTTCTTGTGTACTCCTCATGTCCCGGAGTATCTGCCACGATAAAGCTTCTCTTTTCGGTTGTAAAGTAACGGTATGCCACATCAATGGTGATACCCTGTTCACGCTCTGCCATCAGTCCGTCCAGAAGGAGGGAGTAATCGATTGCGCCGCCGCGGCTTCCTACTTTGGAATCCAGCTCCAACGCTTTCTCCTGATCTGCGTAAAGCAGTTTGGAATCGTATAAAATATGTCCGATCAGTGTGGACTTTCCATCGTCTACACTACCGCAGGTAATAAATTTCAATAATCCGCTCATTTTAGAAATAACCCTCCCTCTTTCTTCGTTCCATGCTGCCGGCTGCCTCGTTGTCAATGACACGGGTGGTCCGCTCAGACTCTACAGCACTCAAGGTCTCGTCAATAATCTCATCTAATGTGGTCGCGTTGGATTCGATTCCACCGGTCAGTGGATAGCATCCCAAGGTACGGAAACGCACATTCTTGTATTCAATTTTCTCACCCGGACGAAGTTTCAGACGATCATCATCCACCATGATAATCTGTCCGTCGCGCTCAATCACCGGACGCTTTGCTGCAAAATACAGCGGCACGATATCGATGTTTTCTCTCTTTATGTACTCCCAGATATCCGTCTCAGTCCAGTTGGAAATCGGGAACACACGAATACTCTCACCCTTGTTGATCTTGGAGTTATAAAGTTTCCACATCTCCGGTCTCTGGTTCTTCGGGTCCCATGCATGATTCTCATTACGGAAAGAGAAAATTCTCTCTTTTGCACGGGATTTTTCCTCGTCACGACGTCCGCCGCCAAATGCTGCAGTAAATCCGTATTTATTCAACGCCTGTTTTAATGCCTGTGTCTTCATGATGTCGGTGTACTGGCTGCCGTAATCAAACGGATTGATGCCACGCTTTACACCGTCCTCGTTGATATACTCGATCATGTTAATCCCTAGTTTCTTTGCCGTCTCATCACGGAACTGAATCATTTCCTTGAATTTCCATGTCGTGTTCACATGTAAAAATGGAAATGGCGGCTTCTCCGGATAAAATGCTTTCATGGCAAGATGAAGCATTACCGAACTGTCCTTTCCTATGGAATAAAGCATTACTGGTTTTTCACACTCTGCCGCTACCTCACGGATAATGTAGATTGCTTCCGCTTCGAGTGCATCAAGATGAGATAATTGACTCATGATCTTCCTCCTTAATATTTATTCGAATCCTTTTTATTCACAACAATTGTTTCTATTGTACCATCTGTTTTTTTAATTCGCCAGTGTAACAGATCTCCTTCCGTATGAACGGTCATCTGGCTTCCCATGCCGCCGATGTCGGCACCCAGGTAATAGGAAATTGCCTCAAACGGACACTCCTTGATACAGGAGGCGCATCCCCAGCAGTCCTTCGGATACCGGATCACGGCTTTTTTGTCTTCGCCGCGCACGATCAGGCTTCCCGGACAGACATCCAGACATTTTCCACATGCCCTGCATTTCATGGAATCAATCGCGATGCTCATAGGTTTCTCCTCCTTTCACCAGATCTCTGCGGATCATCGTAATCTGGTCCCCGTTCTTTTTCGAGTTTACATAGCAGAGCCATGCATCACTCTTCTCCGGATAATCCAGATTCTCCGCGAAACTGTGCCAGCGTGTCTCCTTGCGTGCACGCAGATGTGCGATCACAGTCAGGCACACGGTCAGGCGTTCTTTCAGCTCATAGATAAACATCAGCTCATGCATATCGGCTGCCGCAAGTCCTTTTGCAAGGATCTGCAGTTTCTTTATTTTTTCTTCCGCCATGGCAAGCTGCTTTTCGTTGAACTGGTAATGGGTTCCGATTCCGCCTGCATACTGGTCCATGACTTTCTGCATGGCTTCCTCGAGTTCCTCAACGGTAAATGCCGGATCCTGCTTTATGAGAAATGCATCATACTCGGCAATTTTGTTGTCAAGAACCATCTCCTCATCGGAGGCTGTCGTATCTGCCGCCTGCTCTTCGTTTAATTTCTGCACGATGGAATGGGCTGCGATCTCGCCCTCCACCAGTGCGCCGGTTACATATTTCTGTGGACAGCCGCCTGCCACATCTCCGGCAGCATAGAGTCCGTGGATCGTTGTCTCGCGTTCGGTGTCTACCCAGTAACCGCTGGCGGTATGACCACCTACGATGTACGGCTCGGTTCCCTCAATTTCCACGTTCTGTTCGCTTGGATTTTTCCCGGATTCCACCCACTTAAGTGTCTGTCCCGGCGCCATGTTTAAGTATGCTTTTAAGAGCGATTCATCCTGTTCTGCGGAGATGCCTTCGGTGCGAAGATAACATGGTCCGCGTCCTTTTACGTTTTCTTCAACAGTTCCGTACACACGCTGGGAAGTAGTCAGACCGTATTTTGTCTCATACACTTCTCCGTGTGCGTTGATCTGCTTTGCTCCGACACCCTGTGCAATCGTTCCGGTCGGAGCGATCGTATCTTTACAGCGCAGGGCGATAAAGCGCATCTCAAATGTGGTCATCTCGGCTCCGGCTTCAATTCCCATGGCATATCCGGCTCCGGTGTTAAACGGCGGATACCACATTTTGTGACGGGAAAAGCCAGGATTGTTCGGACGGTAAAGTCCTGCGGCTCCTCCGGTTGCAATCAGCACTTTCTTTGCGCGGATCTCGTAGGCCGTACCGTCTGCAATGGAAAAACCGACGGCTCCTTCGATCTTATGATTATTTACCAGATAATCTGTAATGTTTAACTGGTTGATGACGGTCACATCGTCTAATTTGCTGACAGCATCTGCAAGAAGCGGCTTGAAGTTTTCGCCGTTGATCTTGATATTGCGGTTTCCTCTTGCCACATACTCGCCGTTTTCGTCTTTTAAGATGACCAGACCAAGCTGTTCCATTTTGGCGGTCACACGGTTGAGTCCTTCGGACATGGTCAAAAGCAGATCCGGCCGGACGATGCCGTCGGCATCTTTTGTGGCGTAGTCCACGTAATCCTGCGGAACATGACCTTTGGTGATATAGGCATTGAGCGCGTTGACTCCGGCTGCCAGACAGCCGCTGCGCTTGATGTTGGCTTTTTCTGCTATGATTATGGAATAATCGGATTGTTCACGGATGGTCATTGCCGCGTAGCAGCCTGCTGTGCCGCCGCCGATGATGAGGACATCCGTATGGAGTATTTTTTTCCCCTCGATTTTCATAAGTAATCCTTCCTTGTGATTAAATGTAGAAGACCTCGCCTTCCTGCATCTCTCTATTTTCTACGAGATAGGTCTGGTTTTCATCAAATATGTAAAGCCGGTAGATTAAGACATACACTTTTTCACCGATCTCTACCGGATCTTTTTCAAGTGAGCGCTCGGTGACGATCGGGATACCTCCCACATCAACGACAACATCCAGATGATTTCCCCGGAATATCACATCTTTTACGATTCCACGCTCGGCGGCACTCATGTGCTGCGGTGGCTCGCTTCTGGACATGCGGACAAATTCCGGACGGATAACTGCGTGGGTCGCCCCCTCCACCGGATCAAATCCAAGCAGACGCTCATAATGCTCTACGATCGAGGAACGGCCGATAAACTGTGCCACGAACGGGGTGTCCGGTGATTTATAAATTTCCATCGGCGTTCCCATCTGCTCGATATGACCATGGTTTGTGATGATAATCTCATCGGCCACCTCGACGGCTTCATCCTGATCGTGGGTGACAAAAATGCTTGTAATGCCAAGCTTTACAACCATCTCGCGAAGCCAGTTGCGAAGTTCGGTGCGGACTTTTGCATCGATTGCCGCAAACGGCTCATCGAGAAGAAGTACCTGCGGATTCGGTGCCAGTGCGCGGGCAAATGCCACCCGCTGACGCTGCCCGCCGGACAACTGGTTCGGATAACGCTTTTCCATTCCGCTTAATCCGGTCAGTTCCAAAAGTTCCGTGACGCGCTTTTTGATTTCCTTTTTCGGCATTTTGGCAAGTTCCAGACCAAAAGCCACATTGTCATACACCGTCATATAACGAAACAGCGCATAATTTTGGAAAACAAATCCGATTCCTCTTTTGGCTGCCGGAACATCATTGACACGTTTCCCATCAATATAAATATCTCCACTGTTTGGTGCTTCCAGACCTGCGATCATACGAAGCAGTGTGGTCTTTCCGCTTCCGGAAGGTCCAAGCAGTGCGACTAATTTTCCTTTTTCAATGCCAAAGCTGACATGGTCGGAAGCCCGGAAGTTTCCGTAATTTTTACAAATATCTCTCATTTCCACGTACATAGCCTGACTCCTTACTGTATGCCTTTACTGTTTTTACTTCTATATTCAAAAATGTTTCTAAGTATCAGCACGATCACCGCAATAATGACCAGAATGGAAGATACCGCAAACGCGGAGGTGATGGAAGTATCTGTCCCCGACATATATAAGGCATCAATCTCGAGAGGAAGCGTAAAGGTCTGTCCTCTTGTCTTGGACAGTGCATTGACAGCTCCAAACTCGCCTAACGCACGCGCCGTACATAAAATGATACCATAGATCAGTCCCCATTTCATCTGCGGAAGGGTAATTTTCCGGAAAATGGTAAATCCGTTTGCCCCCATAAGCGCCGCCGCCTCTTCCTCATCCTTTCCCTGTGCATTTAAGATCGGGATGATCTCACGCGATACAAACGGGAAAGTGACAAAAATTGTGGCAAGCACAACACCCGGTAACGCAAACGTAATGCGGATGTTTGTTCCGAAAAATTGGTTGATCGCCCGGATTGCCGGATACGTCCAGCCGAGCCGTCCGAAGGTCATCAAAAAGGCAAGACCTACAATGACGGGAGAGATTGAAAACGGGATATCGATCAGCGTGGCAAGCACCTGTTTCCCACGGAAGGAAAACTTCGTTAAAAGCCATGCCGCCACGATTCCAAAAAACGTATTGACAACTACCGCGATCACGGTTGCAAGCAATGTGACCAAAAGAGCCGAACGCACATATTCGGTTGTGACCGCCTGTAGGTAAAAAGCAAATCCTTCTTTCAATGCACTGAAGAGAATCGAAAACAGGGGAAGAATCAGCATAACAAATATGAAAAGAACGCTGATGGCTATTAAGATGTATTTCGTACTTTTCTTTTGTTCCATAAAAACGAACTCCCTTTCTTAAAACGAATTGGTTGGTTCCCTGTTGCACTTACACATTGTTGGTTCTGGCTGCCTGTTTCATCTGTACAATATTCACAGCAAGCAGTAAAACAAACGACAAAATCAACATTACCAGTGCGATTGCCGTGGCACTCGCATAATCAATATATCCAAGCTTCTGCATGATCACATAGGAGATCACCTGCGTATGTTCCCTTGCACTGTTTCCGGATATGTAAATGACACTTCCGTACTCACCAATTCCTCTGGCAAAGGCAAGCCCAAATCCGGTTAAAACCGGGGGCATCATCTCCGGAAGAAGCACTCTGCGGAAGGTCTGAAACCGGTTGGCTCCAAGCATAAACGCTGCCTCCTCATACTGTCCGTCGAGTTTTTCGAGTACCGGCTGCACGGCACGGATGACAAACGGAATTCCGACAAACACCAGTGCAATGACCAGTCCCAGATGTGTGTAGGATACTTTGATGCCAAGTTTTGCAAGCGGAGCCCCAAGGATTCCGTTTTCGGAATACATTTTAGAAAGTGTGATACCTGCTACCGAAGTCGGCAGTGCAAACGGAAGCTCAATACAGCCATCGAGGATACGTTTTCCCGGAAACTCATATCTTACAAGCACCCAGGCAATGATCACACCGAACACACTGTTTATAAGTGCCGCAATAAACGAACATCCGATGCTGGTCGCAAATGCATGCCGCACGGTCGGCTTCGTGATCAGGGACCAGAACTCTGCTGGACGCAGTTTTAATGCGGAAACCATTACGGATGCCAGCGGGATCAGCACAATCAGGGAAAGCATTGTCACTGTAATTCCCAATGTGAGGTGATACCCCGGTATCACACGTACTTTTTTTGTCTTATTCGTTGCCGTAGATTTCATCAAACATTGCTCCATCGTCAAAATAGTTCTTATATGCTTCATTCCAGCCGCCGTAATCTTTGATCGTATATAATTTCACATTCAGGTCAAAACGGTCGGAGAATTCTTTCAGGATTGATTCATTGCTCGGGCGGTATCCATATTCTGCCGCCAGCCGCTGCGCATCATCGGTGTACAGATAATTCAGGTACTCGCGGCTCACTTCCTGCGTGCCATTGGCATCTGCGTTGTCATCCACAATCGCCACACTCGGCTGTGCCAGAATACTGACACTCGGCGTAATCATCTCATATTCATCCGGATAACTTTTCATCGTGGTAATTGCCTCATTTTCCCACGCGATCAGCACATCCCCTTTCTGGTTTTCCACAAACGTGGTAGTGGAACCGCGCGCTCCAGAATCCATGACAGAAACCTGCGAGTAAAGTTTCTGCAGAAATGCTTTCTGCTTATTCTCATCACTGGTCTGCTCCTTTATATAGGAAAGTGCTGCTAAAAAGTTCCAGCAGGCACCACCACTGCTCTTCGGGTCCGGGGTGATGATCTCGACCTTTTTATTTACCAGATCGTCCCAGTCTTTGATCTGTTTCGGATTGCCTTTCCGGACGAGGAAAACAATCGTCGAAGTGTATGGGGAACTGTCATCGGCAAATTCCTGTTCCCAGCCGTTTTCAATCAGTCCGGTCTGCTCGATCAGTGTGATATCATGCTCAAGTGCCAGTGTCACGACATCGGCGTTACATCCCTCTACAACGGAACGCGCCTGTGCACCGGAACCTCCGTGGGATTGAATAATATTCACTTCTTTTCCCGTTTTTTCCTTATAATATTTCTCAAACAGAGGATTATATGCTTCATAAAATTCTCTTGTCGGATCGTAGGAGACGTTGGTAATTGTCCGTACATGACTCTTTTTGCTTCCGCATCCGGTACATCCAATCAACAGAATGGCTACCATGGACAGTACCGCTATTTTCTTTACTATTGAAAATGATTTTCGCTTCATGCTCCCGCCTCCCTCGACTTTCGTTTATCATACCCCTTAATTCCTATCATGTCAATAGGTATTGTAGGAATAATTTTTCTTTCTTTCTACGGTACCATGGAAAGATTGAATTTTGCTTGAATCTCAATACGTGGATTTTTATAGCCAGTTAAATTGCTGTTTAACTGCGTGGTCTGGAGCCTTTTGTTTTCAGTGGGACGGATTTGCGGGGATTGTTCTAAATATAAGTTTTTTCGATGCGACGGAAGAAGGGGGGCATTCTCTTTCTACAGAAAAATTTGCAAATTAACGCCGATATTGATTTCAGGTAAGTTTGATAAATATTTTACTTTTATGCTATTAGCGTTATGTGATGGAACTACGGCGCAGTTGCAAATTTGTTCTTCCGAAAGAAATGTCCCCCTTCTTCCTGTGGATTGGAAAACTATAAGTAAAAGGATGATGCCCGCAAATCCTGTCTATGTGACAAATATAAAGGCACCAGAATTTGCAGTTAAAGGCTCTCCCGGAAGGAAATGCGTGCAATGAGCGTTTACGGTAAAGTGATAAATACTTTGGAATCCTGACATGCTAATAGGTGGAAATTTCATTGCCGGTATTTTGTGAAACAATAGTTCTATTAAAGTCTTTATATGTTCGGGCATTATAAACTTATAAATAAAGGATGGGTTCTATATAATCAAAATTCATAGGAAAGATGTCATCGTGGTATCTATCCCAATAAATTTCATGTAAAAAATACCATTGTGGTATCTATATATTGAAAATTTAACATTCAGATACCGGAAGGTCTCTATAGATCAAAAATTGCTTTTCCAGATACCGCTTTTTCTAAAAAACCGGTATCTGGAAAAGCAATTTTTACTATATAGGTGACATTTTCTAATTTCAAACATTAAAATTTCGGAAAACCGTCACCTAAAACTTTAATTTTTCGTCTATAGATACCCGGCCTTATCATCGAGTGATTTAACAGGGTATTTTTATGTTTATTCCAGTTCATGGGATTCGTAGCTGTTTTTGAGGCGTCCCTTTAACTGCAGGTTCTGGTGCCTTTATGTTTGTTCCACAGACAGGATTTGCGGACATCATTCTTTTACTTATGGCTTTCCAATCCACAGGAAGAAGGGGGACATTTCTTTCGGAAGAACAAATTTACAACTGCGCCGTAGTTCCATCATGTAACGTTAATAGCATAAAAGTAAAACTTTTGCAAAACCAGCCTGAAATCACCATCGGCGCTAACTTATATATTTTTCTGTAGAAAGAGAATGTCCCCCCTTCTTCCGTCGCATCGAAAAAACTTATATTTAGAACAGTCCCCGCAAATCCGTCCCTCTGAAAAACAAAAGGCCCCAGACCACGCAGTTAACCAGCAATTTATCAAAAGAAGTTTCCATCACTCTTCTTTGATCAGTTCATACGTCACTTCCCGGTTCTTCGTTCGCATAACAATCTCACTGGCCTCTTGTGGATCAATTTTATTCGCCACCTGTAACCCAAGATACGAAGTTACCCTGTAGAAAGTTCCTGACTGTAACACTGCATTGCAGTCCGAATAGGTTTTCTTTGCCCTTGAATCCTTAATGCTATCAATTATATAAGGATCTGCAATATTCCAGTTGCGCGTTCCATCCTTATAAATCAAAGAGGTTTTTCCAAGATCTTCTCCCACGCTTTCCTGATCCTTCCCCCATCTTTCTAAGCCAAATGGCCATTCTGCATCCTTCTGCATTTTTCTATAATACTCGGTAGTTGTTCCATAGATGACAACACTCAGCTGCGTCAGCCGCATCCGCTTTGGCTCATAGTACTTCGGGCTGATCTGCTTTTGATCTTTTGCCTTCAATGTATATTCATAAACAGGAACGTTGCAGCTGGTATCCAGCGCTGTCATATTTTCATCTTTTGTTGGAAGATCGTAACACAATGTCGCCTTTTTTAGACGGGCAGACCACTCTCCATAGCTTAGATTCAGCACAAAATACTGTACTTTTTCATCACTCTGTCCCCGGATCAGTTGTGCACTGCTTGTTAAGCTACGGTAATCATCTTTCTTTCCCCACAGTAGATACAACTGCCTGTCCGGAAAAAGATTTCCATTCTCATCGTAGCTTTCCGTTCCCGCCGGACCTTCGGTTGCCAGCCATTTTTCGCCGGCCTCATCCTTTGCCTCATAGCGCACAACCACACTCACAGCCACTTCGTCCGAGAGCACTTCCTCCACGGAAAACAGCATATGTTCATCCTGATCGCTGAATACGCCTCTTGTGACATAATCGGTCAATTCACTCCGCTGTCCCCAATAGCCCTGAAACATCTTTTTGATCTGCTCGGCAAACGAGGTCTGTGGAAGAATGCAGGCAAGTGCCAGTGCCGCCGCTACCGTTCCTGCGATTCCTGCCATTTTAATTTTCCTGTTTTTCATTGTCTTTTCCTCCCTTCTGCGTTTCTTCAGTAAAATTTCCTCCTCTTTGATTTCCCGCTGCGGTGTAAGGGCGTTTCTTAAAATCTCATCCAACTGTTCATCGTTCATATCCGATTACCTCCAATTTTTCCTTTAAAAGAAGTTTTGCTTTGCGCAGGCGGGTCTTTACGGTATTTACCGACAGATGCAGGCACTCCGCAATCTCCGTCAGTTTCATGTCCGCCGAATAATACAGATAGACCACCAGCCGGTATTTTTCCGGAAGCTGCTGCACCATTTTTTGCACTTCCTGTATGGTTTCCTCCTGCAGAATCTGTGCCTCCGGATTGGTTTCTTTATGTTCCGGTGTTTTCCCGCCATTTTGCAGATGTTCCTCGTAACTTTCCTGCGGTGCAATCCGCATCCGCCACGCAAATTTTCTTCTGCGGTTTTTGTAAAGACGGACTGCCACGGACAGAGCATAACTTTTGGTATTGTTCGCTTCGTCCAGTTTTTCTATCTGTTCCAGTAACGTAAGCATGGTATCCTGATACAGTTCCTCGCCTTCCTGTGCATTTCCGGTTGTCATCCTGCAAAACCACAGGATGTCCCGCCCATGCGCAAGGATAAATTCGTCAAACTTTTGCTTTGTCACGTTGTGATTCCTTTCTGTTTCCCAAAGACGTCCCAGGGATTTCTCCCTTACACTATGATATTGTAATAAATCCGCAAAAGGTTTTGTGTTTTTATTTGCACTTGAACAAATATGTTGAATACTCTATAATAAGTAGAAAGCCTGTGCTTTGCGGTATCTCTTTGAGAATCGCACATTGCATCTGGCTTTTTATTACCTCAGATAACAAAGGAATTTTTATGAATCAAAATACCATTAAGCATTCCCTTCTGCTTCTCTTAACTGCTGCGATCTGGGGATTCGCCTTTGTCGCACAGAGCGTGGGAATGGACTACGTGAAACCGTTTACTTTCACCACTGCACGGTCACTGATCGGCGGTGTGGTGTTGCTTCCCGTGATTTTTTACCGGGGACATGCGGCGGGACAATCCGGCCGTCAGCGGCGTCTGTGCTGGAAAGCGGCATTGCCCGGCGGAATCATTTGCGGCATTTTACTTTGTATCGCAACCAATCTGCAACAGATTGGCATTCAGTACACAACGGTCGGAAAAAGCGGGTTTATTACCGCCATGTATATTGTACTTGTTCCAATCATCGGCATCTTTTTCCGGAAAAAGACCTCTGCCCGCATCTGGATTTCAATCCTGTTGTCGGTCTGCGGTCTGTACTTTTTGTGCATGACCGATGGAATCACACATTTACAGCGCGGAGATTTCTATACACTCTGCTGTGCACTGGCATTTTCTTTACAGATCCTTGCCGTCGATTATTTTGCACCGATCGCGGACAATGTGATGCTGGCGTGTATTGAATTTTTTGCCTGCGGCATCTGTTCCCTTGTCCCGGCGCTTTTGCTGGAGCATCCGCAGATGCATCTGCTTCTTGCCGCATGGCTGCCGATTTTATATGCCGGTGTCTGTTCCAACGGCATCGCCTACACCTTACAGTTTTTCGCACAGCGCGGTCTTCCTCCCGCAGCGGCCTCTATTCTTATGAGCATGGAATCTGTTTTCTCCCTGCTGGCGGGATTTCTTATTTTGCAGGAGCGGCTGAGCAGCCGTGAGCTGATCGGATGTGTGCTGATGTTTTCGGCAATCATCCTCGTACAGTTAAAAGGAAAAGAAAAGGAGTGAATTCTTTTATGAAAAATATCATTGAACAGGAAGTTGGAGGAATCCTTGACGATATCCTCGAAGATTACAAAAAAGGGCGTGCAGTTGACAAGATGGATATCTACAACCAGCCCGACAAAGCCGAGATCATGGATATCCTTGACAGTCTGTTTTCCATTGTCTATCCGGGATTTTTCCGCGACAAGACGCACAAGATCTACAACGTAAAGCACACCGTTTCCACCATGATCGAAGATGTCATGTTCCACCTGAACAAACAGATCTGTGTCGTATTAAAATATACCCACGAATGCAATGACTGCCAGGAAGCCATTGAAGAGTTTGCACAGAATGCAACCGTTTCCTTTATGAAACGCATTCCAAAAGTCCGGGAATATCTTGAGACAGACCTTCAGGCAGCTTACGATGGTGATCCGGCTGCCCGCAGCAAAGATGAGATTATTTTTTCTTATCCGGGCATCTATGCCATCACGGTGTATCGTCTGGCGCATGAGCTGTTTCTTCTCGGTGTCCCGCTCATCCCGCGTATGATGACCGAACAGGCACACAGCAAGACCGGTATCGACATCCATCCGGGTGCAACGATCGGAAAATATTTCTTTATCGACCACGGAACCGGCATCGTGATCGGTGAGACCACAATCATCGGCTGCCATGTCAAGCTCTATCAGGGTGTAACACTCGGCGCGCTCTCCACCAAGGGCGGACAGAAACTTCGGGATGTGCGCCGTCATCCGACCATCGGGGACAACGTCACGATCTACTCCGGTGCTTCCATCCTCGGCGGAGAGACCGTCATCGAAGAGGGTGTTGTGATCGGTGGTAACTCGTTTATCACGAAATCCATCAAAAAAGGCACGAAGGTAAGCGTCCGCAATCAGGAACTCATCTTCCACAGTGACGACGAAAAGCTTCACCACAAAGAACAGGACGAATCCTGGTTTTATATTATTTGAATTTAAATACTAAAGAAGGATTTTTATGAATACAAACACAAAAGCATTTCGGGAAGGCTTCCGTGATGGCATCCCCATCGGGCTTGGATACCTTGCGGTCTCCTTCTCTCTTGGCATTTCCGCAAAACAGGCAGGTCTGACCCCCTTACAGGGATTTGTGACCAGCTTTCTGGAAAATGCATCCGCTGGCGAGTACATTGCCTTTACCCTTATCGGCGCAGGTGCCACATACATCGAATTATGTCTGATGACGATCATTGCAAATGCCCGCTATCTTCTGATGAGTTGTGCCATGAGCCAGCGGTTTTCACCGGATACCCCGATGATCCACCGGTTTCTTGTGGCATTCGATCTGACGGATGAACTGTTTGGCATTGCGATCGGCCGCCCCGGATACCTCAATCCTTACTACAGTTACGGTGCATTTTTAGTCGCACTGCCGGGTTGGTCCATCGGAACTGCCGCCGGTGTCATTGCCGGAAATATGCTGCCGGATGACATTGTAAAAGCACTCAGCGTTTCTTTGTTTGGTATGTTTCTGGCAATCATCATCCCACCTGCCAGAAAAGACAAAGTCGTGCTGGTGTTGATCATCATCAGTTTTGCAGCAAGTTACCTGTGCAGCCGTCTCCCGGTTATCCGTGACATTTCCAGCGGAACGCGCACGATCATCCTGACACTGATCATCGCAGGAATCGCCGCATGGCGTTTCCCTCCGCAGACGGAGATCACTCTGGAAAATGCTGACGCACAAAAAGAACAGGGGGCAGATGTATGAGTGGAAATATTTATATCTACATTGCAATCGTAGCGATCACCAGTTATCTGATCCGCGTGCTTCCGCTGACGCTGATCCGCAAGCCGATCAAAAACCGGTTTATCCGTTCTTTCCTGTATTATGTACCCTATGTCACACTTGCGGTTATGACCTTTCCGGCAATCATCGATGCCACCGCCACACCGCTTGCCGGAGCGCTTGCTCTAATTGTCGGCATCTTTATGGCATGGAAGGGACTCGGACTTTTCCCGGTTGCGATCGCCTGCTGCATCATCGCTTACCTTGGCGGACTGATTTTTTAATAGAAGAAATGCCTGAATCATTTTTTGATTCAGGCATTTTTCTATCCCCAAAGTGAAAATAAAAATACTACGATTCCAAGAATAACAAGAACCACGCCCGTCACACGGTTAAGTGTTTTCGGTGTGGCTTTATTTGCAAATACCGCAGCAATTCTCGCCCAGATCAGGGTAAAAATCACACACAGCGTAAACACCAGTCCGTCCGGTTTCCCGCCAATAACAAAATGGGAAGCAGCCCCTGTAAACGCAGTAAATGCCATAATAAATACACTGGTTCCGACTGCTGTCTTCAGTTCATACCCAAGCACAGAAGTCAGGATAAGAAGCATCATCATGCCGCCGCCAGCACCGACAAATCCACAGATAAATCCGATACAGATACCGCTTATGACCGACTGGATGGCACGCTTTTGTGCGGATACCCTCTGCATGGTCTCTTTGGTTGTCATAACCGGGCGAACAATAAATTTGATACCAAGCAAAAATGTCATAAAGACAGAAAAATTTCCCATTGTGGCAGATGGTACAAGGCTTGAAACATAGCTTCCCACCACGGTAAATGCAAGGACACTAACCATCATGATCAGACCATTTTTCACATCAAGATTCTTATTTTTTCCATAGGTATACGCAGACACTGCACTGGCAAGTACATCAGAAGACAACGCAATCCCGACCGCCATATACGGCTCCATCCCAAGAAATGTGATAAGCATCGGGCTGATAACCGCTGCCGCACTCATCCCGGCAAAACCGGTTCCAAGTCCGGCTCCCATACCTGCAAAAAATGTTACTAGAATCGTAAATAATACTTTCATTCTCCTGTATCTCTCCTTTGTTCCAGATAACAAGTAATTCTAGCACATTTTTCAAAACAAATCCAGCATGTTATCCAGATAAATTTCTTCCCGGACATGCAGCTGATATTGTGGCTTTGTCATGTAATATAGCAGAAACTCTAAAATCAGTGCACTTCCAAGTCCCCGTCCCTCGATCTTAAAATTAGAAAATCCCATTGGAAAGTAAACATTTTGGATTGCCTCTATTCCAATAAATCCCGGATTTTGCATGGCTTTGGAAAAGCGATATCCCTGCTCAGATTCCGGTGCCGTACAGTGATGTTCCCTATTTTCTCCAAGATTCTTGCGGCTGACCGCTTCATAACAGGCTTTCCTGTCCTTACAGCCAAACCAGCAGCATTCATTGCACAAAAACTCCACCTTGTCTTTTTCTGGCCAAGACAGTGTCTTCCATCGGTCATAGGCTTTATTTAAGCGAAAATCAGGAACAACATACCGGAAATCTTCACGTCGTATTTCCTCTGCCAGCTGCTTAAAATCCGTGATTACTTTTGTGGTGGACGAAACAAAATAAAGGTGCGGATAATGTTTTTTCAGATATTCCAACAGCAGATCCGAATGGACAATCACACCGTTTTGCACATCTTTATTTTCTTCCAGTAAAGCACAGAGCGCATTGCATTTCCGGTCAGAAAGATGCTTCTCTTTTAAAAGAGAGTTGCTGAAGGTCAGCCGCGCGGATATTCCATACTCCTGCATCAGTGCCAGAACTTCTTTCGGATCATTCTCTCCAAAACCGGCACGTCCGCCGCCCCAGATACAATCTGCCGGAGCTCCATAGATCGAACCGATTTCACACCAGTCATAAAACCAGTCCCTGTGCTCCCGATATAACGGAAGAAACACGCGGTATAGTTCATAAAATTCAAACAAGCCCGGAAGGTGATAATACGCTTTTGCCGTTATCTTCATCCCCGCTCCTCCTTGTCTTTGAAAAAGAAGCCATTCTCTCCTGCGAAAATGGCTTCTGAAATACTACTACTTATTTTCAAAATTAACACTGCGGATCATGTTACGGTTGATGATCTGTGTCCCCTTTTTCGGGGTCTCGATCTTCACCCACTGCGCATCCACGTCCATCAGTTTTCCTTTGATACCACCCACATCATTAAATAAACTTACCGCACAATCTTTTCCTATATAAGCATCTAAAATTGAACCACTCATAATTTCACATTCCTTTCCATTCTCTGTCACAATAAACGAATTCTCATCCTGAACTGCCAGCATATTGAGGGTATTTACCATATTTAAATTATTGACAGCTGTCATTATTGTTACTGCATCCATACCTTCATCACCTCATAGATATCAGTGTAGCATTCTTTGTGCACACTTGCAATTACTTTCTCCCTCTTTCCCGCTCCGACATCGGGACTTCATTTTTCATGTAAGTATCCCACACCTGCATCCGATCCTGCTCATCCAGTTTGCGCAAAACTTTTGCCGGAACACCTGCCACAATACAGTTATCCGGAACATCGCGGGTTACGACTGCCCCTGCCGCTACAATACAGTTTTTTCCGATGGTCACCCCGCCACAGATCGTTGCACTCGAACAAATCCAGCTTCCGCTTCCGATATGGATGGGCTTTGCATACTCCAGGTCATGAAAACCATCCGGATACTGCTGCGGCAGCCGCTCATCGGAAAGAAACGGATGACACGGGGTTGCAATCGTCACGTTTGCGCCTACCCACACACCATCCTCCAGCGTAATCGGCGCACAGTCCAGAAATGTACATTTATAGTTGACAAAACAGCCTTTTCCAAAATGGATATTGACACCATATTCACAGTAAAATGGGGCAAAAATGGCTGCTCCTCCATCCTTTGCAGATGGAATCAGTTTTTCTAACAAACGCTGTTTTCTTTTTTTCCTCCACAGCGGAGTGCGGTTGAATTTATCACAGGTTTCCATGCCAAATTTATGATATTGTTCCAGATCTTTGCTGTCGGCATTGTAAAGTCTGCCGGCTTTCATTCGTTCCCAGTTATTCATGTTTATCTCCCTCTTTTTTATTTCCTTTAGTATAACAAACTTTTGCAATACAGGAAACTGAAGTTTGGTGACTATCTGGTTCTCTTAGGTGCTATTATGCGCGAGGAAATGATGATTGACTGGCTAAAAAAATGTATCAAACTGCCCGGTTAACATGCTCCCTCTCCCTTCAAATAGGCGATCACTTCGAATAGATCCGGTAACACCACCTCTGCTTTTTCCTGCATTTCTTCATTTGCAGGCAGCAGATCCGGAACCATGATCGGAAGCAAATGTCCTGCATGTGCCGCACGAATCCCATTGTAGGAATCCTCAATCGCATACGCGCGCTCCGGTTCAACACCAAGTTCTGCACAGGCCTTTAAGAAAATGTCCGGTGCCGGTTTGCTGTGCTCCACCATATCCCCGCAGATCACTTTGTCAAAAAAATCCAAAATTCCAGCATCCTTTAACTGGTTTGTCACGGTCTGTCTGCGTGTCGAAGATGCCAGCGCAATCTTCTTTCCATCTTCTTTTAAAAAGGTGAGCAATTCCACAACCCCCGGCTTCATCGGGAGCCTGCCGCCATCGTATCTGCTGTGGTAGATAGCAGAGGACTCTTTCGCATAAATATCATACGGAAAATCCTCCCCATAAATTTCCAGCATAATCTCCCGCGTCCGTTTCATCGTCGTCCCCGTACAGGAAAGCACCGCTTTCTCAATATCTGGAATCTGGTATTTATCTGCAAGCTCCTTCCAGCACTGCATCACAGCCCGCTCAGAATCAAAAATCACACCGTCCATATCAAATACAACTGCATCGTAACCGGTTTTCTTTTCCATAGAATAATTTCCTTTCTGTCTTACGTGACAGTTTTATTCTAACACGATTTATCCAATTAGTGCATGATAGATTCTCAGATCATCGTCCTTGAATACGTTAAATATGACTTTTTTTATTCTGCTGTCCTCATTGATATAATTCTTTACCGTCTCGGTAGCGATTTCTGCCGCCCTTTGCTGTGGAAAACGAAACACCCCCGTTGACAGACAACAAAAAGCTACGGACTCTGCTCCCGTGTCCGCCGCCAGCTTGAGACATTCTCTGTAGCAGCTTGCCAGCAATTCTTCCTCTTTTCCTGTAACCTCCCACTGTATGATCGGTCCTACGGTGTGAAGAATATATTTTGCCGGAAGATTATAACCGGACGTAATCTTTGCCTTTCCGGTTTCTTCTTCATGTCCCTGCTTTTTCATAATTTCATACATTTTCAGGCGAAGTTCCATCCCTGCATATGTGTGGATAAAATTGTCAATACAGGCATGCATCGGGGAAAAACATCCAAGCATCTGCGAATTACAGGCATTGACAATTGCATCGCATTTTAAGGTTGTGATATCTCCCTGCCAGATATAAAGTCTTGGATCAGATGCTACCGGTATCAGGTCTGCAATGTCTGTGATCCCTCGCTCCCTGTTTCTTTCGATAAGATATTCGTCCTGAATCTTTAAGAAATCTGCCGGGATTGGTTTTGGCAATCTGGTATTCATCAGGGAACGGAGCAAATTCTCCTGTCCCTGTTTATCTTTAGGAATCTTTTGCTTCCGAAAGCGGATTTCCTCTTTCAGAAGATATTGAATCAGGTAGCATCTTCTTTCTTCCTGTGTCATAATACACTCCCCCTTATCGCAGTAATTGCCTTTGCCATATCACCGCCGATCCCAATTGCGCGCTCTTTAAAGCTTTCCGGCACTACCGCCTCATCTTTATTCAATCGAATCAGGCTGTATGACTTATTTTCACGTACCATTTTCTCAAACGGAAACCGGATAATAATTGGTGTGTTGAATCCGACTCCAAGTTCTAAAAGTACAACCTTTTTATCTTTGTTCTGTTCCAGAAAATCCGCATATCTGTCGGCAGCCTCATGCCATGCCTCATCTTCTACGAAGTAACTATCACAGCGCAGATGCATTGCCATTTTTCCTCCGCATACCGGACATTTGGGCACAAGTTCGGATGGGATCAGACAGTCTTTTCTGGCAGCATCCATCTTTTCAAACAGTTCTTTTGCATCATACACCTTTGGATGACAGCCGCGCTGACACTGAATTTCTCCATAATCGCCCTGTGTTGCAAAAATCCGGTCTGCCGAAAATCCTGCTTTGTAAAACTGATGATCGACATTCGTGGTAAGTACAAAATACTCCTTATCCTGCACCATGGCAAACAATTCCTGATACAGCGGCAATGCCGGTGGATCAAACCGGTTGATCAGCGCATGTTTGGACCAGTAGCCCCATCTTGCTTCCTCCGAAGGAAATGGATAAAAACCCGCTGCATACATATCGGTCATATACTGACCACCATATTTTCCGATGAATTCCGCAAAGTTTTCCCGAAACCGCTTTCCACCATACGCAAGTCCTGCCGCCGTGGAAGCTCCCGCACCGGCACCGATGATCACCGCATCGGCATCCTTTAGGAGTTTTGCTGCATTTTTGATCTGATCCTCATATGCATCCTTTTGAAACACATAATCCTTTGCCGGAATCCCGCATAAAAATTTATTCCAGTCTACATGCCCTTTTCTGATTTTTTTAAAGATCATACTTAACCTCTTTTCTGAATGCACTGCTTCGGACAAATTTCTGCACATCTTCCACAATGAAGACAATGATTCTGATCGATTACAACCGGCTTCCCAGACACGTCAATGCATTTCTGTGGACAAACAGAATAACAGAGTTTACAGCCAATACATTTTTGTCCCACGAAATAACCGGTTTGGATTTTCTCTCCTTTCCCTATCAGGATCGTATCTCTTACGATCTTTGACGGATTGCTGATATCAAAGTATTCCCCCTGCGCTTCATACAACTGAAATACTTCGAGTGCTTCCCACGTATCCCCCGGATAGATTTCTTTCATGTAGGGATTTTTCTCAAACATGAGAGTAAGATTCTTCTTTCCGATATTTTTCACGTTTCCGCGAAGCGATACTGCACGCTTGTCTTTTGTCGCCGATATTGCCACATACTGCTGCTCCATAAGCTGTTCGTAAAATGCTTTTCCTTTTGCAGTAAGAAAATATACCCCATCCGCATCGTAGTACATCATATCAATAATTCTTGTCTGCGGATGTCCGTCTGAACCGATTGTTGCAACTGTGGTGGAGTGAATTTCTTCAACCAAAAACTTTAAATAATCCATATGTGCCATTTCAAAACTTCTCCTTTATTAAACAGCAACCCCCGCGAAAAGCGAGGGCTGGTGCTACATGTCAGGGTTTCATAAAAATTAGAATTCGTAAGGTGGATTTCCTGAGAAATCAGCGATCACACCGTGAGGATTTTCAAGGTAAAATACCTCAAAAATCGGGTTATCTGCGGTCTGATACTGTCCCTTAACGATTGGATTGTTCATGCAGCCTTCCTTGACACTCATGTTGTCTTCAAATACAGCCTTGCCATGAAGACGGATCCATGCATACTCTGGAGAAGAAACGGATACTTCGATTTCCGGATTCGCAAGCATATCTTTGTAAACATCCTTTGTGTTGTTTGTGCAGAACCAGAGCTTTCCATCCTGCTCAAAGCAGAACATGAATGGACGGCACTTTGCCTTTCCGTCACGTCCTACGGTTGCTAAATACTGTACTGGGTTTGCCTGTAAAAATTCTACTACTTTCTGCATAAAATAGTACCTCCTGAATTGTTCTGTTGTAACTCTTGTTGTTACATCTGATGGTTGTACTATAACATGGTTTTAATGTAACGTCAATGGTTACATCAGAATTTTTGTAGCTTTTTTGGTTACATCTGATTTTTTCCTATAAAATAAAAGCCCCAGACTTATCATCTGAAGCTTCCTTTCTACTGCTCTTTTTCTATACATGAGGCAACATCGTTTTTCACATCCGCAAGCGTTATCTGGGAAAGTTTTTCTTCCATTGCCTTTTGCACCTCCAGCAATCGGTTATCCAAAACACGGTGAATATTTTTCCCTACCGGACAGTTCGGGTTCGGATTCTCATGAAAATGAAACAATTGTTCCTCCGGCGTACACTCTACCGCTTTGTATATATCGAGAAAAGTAATCTGCTCCAAAGGTCTGGTAATCGTAACTCCACCGGTTCCTCTTGACACCTCAATCAGCCCTGCTGCCTTTAACTGCTGCAATATTTTTCGTATTATGACCGGATTCGTACCAATGCTGCCCGCCATAAAATCACTCGTCATCTTCTGATCTGTAAATGTATCTATACAGGTAAACATATGAATTGCCATTGTAAATCTGCTTGAAATCTGCATGATCTGCACCTCTTTTCCGTGTTTATCCTATCAGATTGCGAATGTAATTGCAATGGTTACGTTACTGTTCACTCAGTGCCTGAACAACAAAGTATTCAGGTGTTGCGTGAACCGTAAAAATCGTCATTTGAATTGAACTTATAAAATCTCTCTACGGCTTTACAACAGAATCTTTGATCTGCAGTTGCTGTGAAATCGTTCCACTTTCATATAAGAAATCGGCAGTTTTCTGCAGATCCGCCACATCGTCTTCTGTAATTGCAATCGGAAACTCCACATGGGAAAGTGCGCTGACAAATTCCTCTTCACTCACACCGAACTGTTTTGCATAGGTTTTTGCAATCTCCTTGGGATGCTCCTCGACTTCTTTTGCGGCCTTTTCGTACTGCTCTAAAAATGTTTTTACAATCTGTGGATGCTCTTTTACATAAGAAGCATCTGCCACAATCGTATTTTCTCCTTTGAATAGGTCCGTTCCATCTGCTAAAATCTGTGTGTCCCCACTGCTTTGAATTTTGGTGATGGATGGTTCCCAGGTCGTGACAGCATCCACCTGTCCCTGCGTCAGTGCCGTTGCCTGCTCCCCATTATAGGAAATTCCAATGATAGAACGGTTCTGTCCGGCTGCAATCCCTGAAATCGAAGGCACATTTCCCATTACTCCGATGTCCTGCTGCCCGGCCGCGAACGATTTATTTTCCGGTGGTCCAGATTCAAACTCCGTAAAGTTGATGTCTACTGCATCCTCTTTTAATGCATCGGTAAGCCACCCTTTATCCCGCAAAACGTAAAGCGATACATAGCCGGGAACCGGCTGAATGGCAATATTCAGATGCGTCCCGGTTTCGGAAGATGCCTCCTGTTTGGAACCGCATCCAAACATCTGAAGTGCAAAAGCTGTCACAAGCAGCAACACAATAATTTTATTGTGTCAGGCACCTTGTTCCTTTAAGTGTGTATGTCAGATCTTTATATATTCATCGTCATATATGGGGGAATGCATATAATTCCATCTTTTACAATTAAATTTCTTGAATGAATAATATAACTTTCCCCTATGCACTCCTTGTATTTTTCTCTGAAATTATTTAATGAGGTCGTTTTGTATTGCTTTCCTGACTTCACTTCAATCGGAAACATCTTATATTTTAATCTGCGGTTATTTGAAATAATAAAATCAATTTCCATATCATTTCGATGCTTATTTTCATTATAATATCATGGCTCCTCCAGATTATGCGCATATATATTAGTTCTATATTTTATGATTATACGCACATTCTATAAAGTCATATGTTCATGCTTTTCCTCATTTCAAATCATAAATCTTACCTAATTATATCGGGAAAAGCAGTTTGTATTATATGCTATGTTATTAGTTTTCTGGGATTTGTGACGATATATTATATATAGCATAGTACAGATTCTAAACGGATTTTGAATTTATTTGCAGGGAGGCTTTTATATGTCAATGAATATTAGCGGTTTCGGTAATACCTATAATGATATCAATACAAATAGCAAACAGTATAAAGCATTGAAAGAAAAAGGCTGGTTATCTGGAATAACCCAGAATGAATCCATGATGTCTCCGGAAGAAAAGATGATATATGAAATATTCGGTGGAAGGGATACGATTATTAAAAATCTGATGAAGCAGTTTGATTCAGACGGAGATTTACTGAATGCAAATGGTGTTGCAGGTATGGATGTAACTGGCAAGGGTACATCATGGCAGAAACTTACAAATGTATCCGAAGATCATCGTCAAAAAATGTTTGATAATGTGAAGCGGGAATTTATTCAGGAAAAAGGTCTTTCAAATGGTGACACAACAAAGCGTTCCGATATTTTCAAAGATTATCAGTTGAGCGTCAGCAAAGATAAGCGTTTAAGTGGTACATGGACTTTAGAACAATATGAAGGACAATATAGAGCTGCTATGTATGCGGCAGTAAAATCAGCCAATCCAAATTGGAAGCCCGGACAAGCATTTGATACAAGCATTCTTGATAATGTCACAAGAGAATCCGTAGAAGCTACACTTGTCCAAAATGGTAACAGACTCGTTCGTAATTCTATTGATGTATCGGTATAAAAGGGAGAAACGTATAGACTTTGTGATGAAACAAGACGACATGCATAAAAGATAGCTCTGTTTAATATATGATATTCGGTTGGCATATCTTTTTGTGCCTCCACATTTACCATAATCTGCGATAATCCATCTTTCATTCGCACATAAAACACAATATCAAAATTAATTGTTCCTTCATTGATTTCTGTGTTTTCCGTATTCATTCCAACCACACGCTCACCATTAACATTTGTAAGTCCCGGTTCCGTTGGAACTACACCAATCTTAGGTTCTCCCTCAATATATTTTACTACATCTCTGGGATTCATACCTCGAAATTCTTCTACCGTATCAACTAAAATATGTGCAAGAATACTTTTATGACCAAGCAGTCTCTTAGCCTCTCATCATATTGTGCTTTATCATCTGTTGCATTCACAGCATTTGCTATTTCTGTATTCAAGTCAGCATCCCAAACGAATGGTATTTTTCCAGATCTTTGCTGTCGGCATTGTAAAGTCTGCCGGCTTTCATTCTTTCCCAGTTATTCATGTCTGTTTCTCCTTTTTGGGGATCGCGTACCTTATTCTTCTTTCTCCAGAAATGTCTGCACATTTTCTTTTGTAACTTTCTGATATGCGCGATATATATATTTATAATTTTTAAACGGATTTGGATTATTTTCATCCTCTGTAGCAATCGAAAATGCAAGGTTTGCCATTGCTGCTGCCTGCCCTTCTTTATCATTATATACGGTTGCTGCAAGTGTTCCGTCTTTTACCGCTTCAAGCCCTTCTTTTGTCCCATCTATTCCAAAAAATACCGGCCGGTTTGTTTCCGTATACCCGAGCTTTTCATAAGCATCCATAGCACCGAGTGCCATTGCATCATTATTGGCAAGAACAACTTCCATCCGGTTGTTATATTGTCCGATCAGCTGTATCATACGGTTCTGTGCCTGCACACGGTTCCAGTTTGCAATCTGATAACTCAGTTTTTCCAGTGCAATCCCCTGTTCTTTCAGGCTCTCCGCAACGCTTTCCGTTCTAATAATGGCATCCTGATGCCCCATTTCCCCCTCAAGTATCACATACTGGATTTTCCCATCATGATTGCGGTCCACATCCGGATGTTCTTTGATATAATCCGCTGCAAGCTGTCCCTGCATCTGTCCGGACTGTTTTGCTTCTGCTCCGACATAATATAACTGATCCCACTGCATCAGATCTTCTTCCACAGGTTCCCGATTAAAAAATATAATGGGGATATCGTGCTCCTGTGCGGCTGTAATAATCTGCGACGGGTCCGTCCGGTCTGCCAGATTGACGCACAAAATATCACAGCCATTGCCGATCATTTCCTGCACCTGATCGTCCTGCGTTCTTTGCGAATTTGCAGCATCCATAATGGTCAGGCTGATATCATATCCCCTTTTTTCCAGTGTCCTGCATTCCCTTTTAAAATCTTCCAGAAGCTCCCCCAGAAAGGTATCTCTCTGGTCATAACATGCGACACCAATATAAATCTGTTTCGGTATTTCCTTTTTTTCGCTTCCACATGCACCATACAAAAGAATTCCCATCAGACCAATTAATGCCATAGTGTTTTTTATTTTTCTTTTATCCATGATAACCCCTGATTTTACCGGCTGATTGTAAACAGCAGATTCCGGTTCTCCTCCGAAAAAAGATTCTCCCGTGTGAGAACGGTATATGTAATCTGCCGGTCTTTCATTTTATAGAAAAAATTACGTCGTTTTTTAATAAGTTCTGCAACACTTTCATAGCCTGCGTCAAACTCATCCGGAGCAACCAGACATTGTGCCCATCCTGCATCCAGATAATAAACTGCCTCCGTTGAATTTCCAATTCCATAGAGTACCGCCCCATACAGGTCATTATCCTTTGCCGCCTCCCCGGCTTCCACAAAGCTTGCATTATCCAAAGCCATCACGATATCCACCTTTCTTTGTGTCTGTAAATTGATTTTCTCTTTCGAATCATTTTCTTTTGATACAGACCATAAAATTTCTGCGCCACTCCCCTTTAATGTATCGCAAATCCCCTTCTTTCTTTTTATCACTGCTTCTGAAGTGGCATGCTGCGAATAGATCCCAATCTTCTTCCCGATCAGATTTCCACGGTAATTTTCCAGAAGCTTTTGGGCAAGATCCGCACCCATATGGTAATGATCAGGTTCTATTGTATGCAATCCGGACGGTTCTTCGGGAAATGTATCTCCCACGGCCATTATAGGAACACTTTTTTCCAGCTGTTTTAGCTTTTGCTGCCCATCCCGGTTTGCAATCGGTTTTACGATCACCGCATCTGCTCCTTTTGCAATTTCCTGATTCATAATCTCAATCTCATCATTGGCGGTTTCCATATTGTCCTTACTGATGATCACAACATCTGCATCATATTCCCGTGCTGCCATTTTCAGTCCGTATTTAAACGCTGACCACTCGCTCTCATCCACATCCGGTATGATCACCGCGATTGTTTCCGGATCATGGCCGTTTTGCTTATAGATGATAAAGCCGAGAACCAGAATCACGAGAATTCCCAGAACTGCCTCTATTATCACAAATGTTTTTTTCCCATGTTTCATTTTAAGAATCCTCCGGCATATGGTGTTCCTCAAATTTCCTGCGATTTTCCTCACTGTAAACAATCTCAGGAATGATAACTGTCACTGTCGTTCCCTCATCCAGTTCACTTTCTATCTGAAGTCCATATGGTTCTCCAAACAATAACCGAAGCCGGTTATTTACATTCACAAGCCCGACTCCGGAGCCTTTTTTATGTACACGGTTTGTATCCTTCAATAGCAGGTCAATCTCCTCTTCCGGAATCCCCATTCCGTTATCCGATACCTGCATAAAGATATTTTCTTGTTCTTTCCATCCGCGAATGAGGATTTTTCCGCAGTCATCCATCTCCCTTACACCGTAATTAATCGCATTTTCAAGGATCGGCTGCAGCACAAGTTTCACGATACAATCATCCAGAATATCCGGACGGATATCAAATACAACCTCAAACTTGTTTTTATACCGCACTTTTTGTATATTAACATAACTTTGTGCGTGCTGCAGTTCATCCCTTATGCGGATAACCGTATGTCCTTTTGAAAGGCTGATCCGGAAAAGCTTTGCCAGCTGTGTGATCATAAAGGCAGCTTCCTCATTTTTACCGCTTTCTATCATCCAGGTGATGGAGTCTAATGTATTGTATAAAAAATGCGGGTTGATCTGGCTTTGCAGCACATCAAATTCGCTTTTTCTTCTTTCATTCTGTTCCCATATGACTTTTTTCATCAGTTCGGAATTCTGCCGGTAGGATTCCTGAATGGATTGTCCCAGATGCCGGATCTCTGTTGAGCCTCCGATTGCAATCTTTTCTTCTTTCCCTTCCTGATATTCACGCACCGAGTGATCCAGTTTCATAATCGGCCGCGATATCCGCACGGAAATGATGCGGTTTACAAATACAAGCATCATTGCCATAAGCAGTAAAATAAGCAGGACAAACTGCTTTACATCGGCCATCTTATTTGTGAATATTTCATACGGCATAACACAGACCAGGCGCCATCCTGTATAACTGATTGCACCCACCATAACTTTTCTGTGATTTTTTTCCAAATATTCATCGTAAATTTTTTCTTTGGACGAAGCTGCCTTTACGCTGCTTTCTGTATCCATGCCATTGTCAATTCTTGCCTGATGCGGATGATAAATAATATTTCCCTCACCATCACACAGATAAAAATACTGTCCTTTTCCTGACGTATTGATCCGTTCCATCATACGTGAAATCCCGGAATAGTCCATATCCACAAGCAGCACCCCCAACTGTGTATCTGTCCCATTCGTAAGTTCCACGACACGGCTGGAAGAAATCACCCAGTAATACCGACAGGTACCGTCATCAAACAAATTCTGGACATGGGGTGTGGAAAAATGGATATTCTCCATACGTGTTTTTGCCTGCATAAACCATCCCTGTCTGGTCACATCCGGTTCTTCTTTCTGGGCAACAACCGGCTCTGCTGCCATAAGGCTTCCGTATCCATTATATATAGCAATGCTCCTTAAGTTCTCTTTATTTGCCTCATATAAAAGATTTAACCCTTTGTGGATGGATTCGTTCTGTTCCCGGATATCGTTTTCCTTTATAACATCATAATATGCGGCATCCGATACCTGCCTCATATTCACAAGATAATTTTCTATGGAATCCACCGTCTGATCCATAATCTTTCGGTTATTATCCACAATATTCTGCTGTGTGATCCCCGAAAATCTCCAATATACCATCACACCCATACAGACCATAATTAAGGTTGATATTATGGAAAATGCAATCATGATGGTTGACTGGATATCTCCCGGTTTATTTTTCATTTTTTTCATATGCTGTCCTGTATTTTGAAGGGGACACCCCAAACTGTCTTTTAAACACGTAACTGAAGTAATTTGGATCGGAATATCCCACACTCTTTGCAATCATATAACTTTTTTCCGCGGTTTCCACAAGCATGCGTGCCGCCTTATCCATACGGTATTCCGTCAGGTATCCGACAAAAGAATTCCCTGTTTCTTTTTTGAACATACTTGAAAAATAAGAATTTGACACGCCCAGTTCTTTACAGATATCGTCAAGCCCCAAATCTTCCTGCTGATAATTGTCGTGCACATATTCTTTTGCCCTCCCGATCAGGGATTTCTTGGAATGGTACCGGGCATCTGCCATGTCATCATGCAGCATACAGCAGAATTTTAAAAGCCATTTCTGCAAAACCTGCGGTTCCAAATTACACAGTTCATTATACAAAGAACTGATGCCTCCCTGTATTTTTGTGGTATCCATTTCATTGTTGACCATAAAATGATACAGTTCACCAATAAGTTCCATAACCGCCACATGATATTTTTCCAATGATTTCAGATCATGGAAATTATGCTGCACGTAAACTTCTATGGCATTTGCAATATCTTCATTTTCTCCAAGGCAGATCTTTTTAAACACATTGGACAGTTCTGTTCCCTCTCCGGCATCCCTTTGGATTTTTCTCTGCGGAACAATCTCTTTTAAATTTATTGCCCGGTTGCTTCCATATAAAACACGATAGGAAACCGCTTCCCTGGCACTTTGATAGGATGCTGCAATCTTTGCGATGTGCCCGCATACCTGACCGATCCCTATGGTTACTTTTGCCCCCATAATATGATGGATATATTTACAGAAACGGTCACAGGCATCCGTTAGTTCTGAAATTTCTTCCTCACTTTTTAACTGCATAATCATAATGGTATCCCCAAGATAGCGAAAACGCTTCGCGTTCCATTTTTCCCCAAGGTTCTCCCCTGCCTGCCGGTCTACCGATACCGAAAGCAGCCGTATATCCATGCCCTCCGGAATCTGGCTTGCCGATGTGTGTATGATCAGGCAGCAATACCACGGGCCTGTAAAAGCAATCTGGTAATCCTTAAAATAATGCGGCATCTCCTCTTCCGGAATACGTCCTTCAATAAGCGTTGTATACAAATTCGCCTGCAGCATCGGAAGGGAATCCGCATAATATTTTTTCAAAAGATCCGTATTTCTTTTTTCACTGATCTCATAGTCCAGTTTCTCTTTCAGACGCTTAAACACTTCTGTTATTTCCACAGCATTGAGCGGCTTTAAAATATATTCCTCGATTTCAAGATGCACGGCTTCTTTTGCATATTCAAAATCATCAAACCCGGTAAAAAGCAGAATTTTTGTTGCCGGATACTTTGCTTTTATATGTGCACACAATTCTAGTCCGTCCATATATGGCATCCGGATGTCCGTCATAACAACATCCGGCTGCATTTCTTCAAGCATGTCCATTGCTTTAAATCCGTTGTTTGCATGCCCGGCAACCTGAAAGCCGAGTTCCTCCCATTTAACTTTTTTAACGATGGCTTCAATGACTTCTTCTTCATCATCCACCAGCAATAATGTATACATACCTCTTCCCCCATGTTATTTTATTTATTATAGCAATTTGTCCAGATAAAGTAAAACCTTTCCAACATAAAACAGAGATGCCCTGCATATTTCATGCATCACCGGCATCCCTGCTTTTTCATTATAGAGGAGAGTATATGTTTTATTTTTTCTGAACGTATTTCAGACAATCCAGTGTTACTGCAACAAGGATGATAATACCCGAGAATACGAACTGGAGGTTGGTATCAATACCCAGGATTGTGAGGGAGTATGTTAATGCTGTAAAGATACATACACCGGTAACAACACCGGAAATCTTACCAATACCACCGGTAAATGATACACCACCGACAACGCAGGCTGCAATGGCATCCATATCCCAGCCCTGTCCATAAGCGGCAGAACCAGATCCTACCATTCGGGTACATTCAAGCCAGGAACCAAATCCGTAAAGGATACCTGCCATAATAAATGCACCAAGTGTTACTGCAAAGACAGAAATTCCTGAAACAGCTGCTGCCTCCGGATTTCCTCCGACTGCATAAAGATTTTTACCAAAGGTTGTTTTGTTCCAGATAAACCATACAATGACAATTGCTGCAACTGCCCAGAGAATGATGGTCGGGAATCCATTGACTTTTGGAATTACCATATTCGGAATGGTCGGCTCGATCGCTCCGAAGGAAACACCTTTTGTCGCATAGGTGACCAGACCAAAAATGACAAGCATGTTTGCCATGGTCGATATAAACGGATGCATCTTGAATTTCGCTGTAAAAAATCCGGCTATACTTGTAAAGAACGTACATAATACAATACATGCCACAAGTGCCAGCACGACTCTTGCCGGTGTCGGTACTTTCGTAAAATCAAAGATGTGTCCGAACACACCACCTGTATTTACACCCTGATGCATGATAATGGTTGCGGTTGTCATTCCCATACCAACCATTCGTCCAACGGAAAGATCCGTTCCTGTAAGAAGGATCAGACCTGCAACTCCAAGTGCTAAAAACATTCTAGGCGATGCCTGCTGGAGAATATTTAAAATATTATTATACGTAAGAAGCGGCGTTCCTTTTTTGATTGGAGTTATGATACATAACGCAACAAAAATAAGAATGATCGCGATGTAGAGTCCATTCTGTAAAAGGAATGTTCTCCGGTTAAATGTATACTTATAATTTTCCCATTTCTGTGCCTGATTTTCTGCAAATGTAAATTTGGACAACCGGAGCAGATCAATCAGATGATACTTGTAACTGTACGCATCATGCTTCCGGTCTTTAATCCTCTGATACTCTTTTTCCAGTTCAATCTTTTCATTGGAAACACGGTTCTTATATACATAATTTTCTTCTTTGACCTCGGCCTGGGCGGAAGTCTTTGCCAGAGTTTCTTTGTGTTCCTTTTCAATCTTTGCAAGTCTCTGCTGATGCTCCTGCAGTGCCTGTTCCTTTTCCGCTATACAACTTGCCTTAACTGCATTATAATACTTGTCAAAATTATTTTTGAGATAATTTTCTGCTTTCCCGATCAGTTTTGCGATCTGGTCTTTGTTCTGTGCCTCTACCGCTTTTGCCTGTTCAAGCTCTTTCTGGCAGGATGCAATCTCAGAATCTTTTTCCCCTTTGGAAAGTGTTTTATCTCTTTTTACGTTTTCGATCCTGCCCTGGTACATAATGACTTTTGCCGTACCATCTTTTCTGAGTTCATCAATCTCTTTTTGTATTTTTCCGACATATTCCTCAATCGGCTGACGCAGTGTTTTTTCCTGCTCCGCTGTAAGAATCTTGCTATTTGCCATATCTGTCCCCCCTGCCTATAAATATTTCGCGCTGAGGCGAAGTAATTCTTCCTGATTCGTTTCCTTTGTATTGACAATGCCCGCAAGCCGTCCGTTCGACATGACACCGATCCTGTTTGTAATACCAAGGATTTCCGGCATCTCAGAAGAAACCACGATAATGGTCTTTCCCTGTTTTGCCATCTGTATGATCAGGTCATAAATTTCATATTTTGCGCCGACATCAATTCCTCTTGTCGGTTCATCCATCATAAACACCTTCGGTTCACGCTCGAGCCACTTTCCAAAAATAACCTTCTGCTGGTTTCCTCCGGAAAGACTTGAAATCATATCGTTTGGTCCCAGACATTTGGTATGCATGACTTTAATTTCATTTGCGGTAGCCTTTGTCATTTTCGGTTCTGAAAGTGCCGCGCCTTTTTTATATGCATTAAGATTTGCAATGGTTGTATTAAATGTAAGATTCCCTTTCAGGAATAATCCATTTGCCTTCCGTTCTTCCGTAATAAGCGCGAATCCATAATCCATTGCCTCTTTTGCACAGCTGAAATTCATAAGCTTATGGTTCAGATAAACACGGCCTGCGGCTCTTGTGCGGATACCGAATATGGTTTCCAGCAATTCTGTCCGTCCGGCTCCCACAAGGCCATATAAGCCAAAAATCTCCCCTTCACGGACATCAAATGTAACATCCTGTAAATACGGCTCATATTTTGTGGACAAATGCTGGATTGATAAAATAACATCTTTCGGCTGATTATCCACCGGTGGAAAACGGTTTTCCAGCACACGGCCTACCATTGCAGTAATCAGTTCATTCATATTTGTTTCTTTTGCACTTTTTGTCATGACCAGATTTCCATCCCGGAGTACGGAAATATCATCACAGATCTCAAATATTTCATCCATTTTATGGGAAATATAAATAAGGGAGATGCCCTGGTCACGAAGCATCCGCATCATATCAAAAAGTTTATCCACTTCCTGTACGGTAAGTGATGATGTTGGCTCATCCAATACGATTACTTTCGAATTATATGAGATCGCCTTTGCAATTTCACACATCTGCCGCTGGGAAACGGACATATTTCTCATCGGCTGATCCAGATTCACCGTCATTCCCAGTTTCCGGAATAATTCCGAGGCTTCATTTTTCATTCTTCCCTCATCGATCATCCCAAGGGAATTTACCGGGTATCTGCCAAGAAAGAGATTATCCACAACATTTCTCTCCAGACACTGGTTTAACTCCTGATGCACCATTGCAATCCCATTTTCAAGTGCATCCTTCGGACCGGAAAAATTCACTTCTTTTCCGTCAAGGTATATAGTTCCTTCGTCTTTCTGATAAGTTCCAAAAAGACATTTCATCATTGTTGACTTACCGGCACCATTTTCTCCCATAAGTCCCATAACGGTTCCTTTTCTCACATCAAGGTTGATATGATCAAGTACTCTGTTGCGGCCAAATGATTTACTCATGCCACGTATCGATAAGATAATATCTTTGCTCTGATCCCCCATACTATCCGCTCCTATCCTTTTGTTTTCGGGGAGAGAACCGTATTTTTTCCCCCCCCCGAAGTTAAGTTGTTTTACTGATTTAAAAGAGCTGTGTAAGAAGCTGCATTATCTGTTTTCACCATGTTGATAGCAAAAGCATCGTACTGTCCCGGATTGCCCAGACGGTTTGTGATATTAGACTCTGTCTGTCCGTCACCACCAATGTACTCAACATCCAGATTTAAAAGGTCATCATACTTCTGTAACAGCGGCTGATAGGTAGAACTTAAGAAGTTATCAGAAGCATTGTAAATATTCAGCCATACCTTCTTTGTCGGATGGGCAGATGCATCTAACTGCTTGGATACCGGTTCCCATACAACGGTAGAATCTGTAAAATCTTTGTAGTTATCAGAGGTTACTGCCACGTTCAGGGAGTAGTAAGATCTCTCATCTTCTTTGTATACATAAACATCATTGCTTAATACATTTCCTGCATCGTCTGCGGTTCCGATACCCGTGTCAACATCTACACCATCCAGTGCATTTCTAAGAACACGCAGTGTCAGGTATGCCTGTACGTCTGCATGCTGGCTGATCGTTCCGCCGTAGCCTTCTGCAATTGCTGCAACTGCATCGCTGTTTGCATCATATCCGAATGTCGGTACACCGTTATCCTTTGACCATGCATTAAACATTGACATTCCCATTCCATCATTGTTGGATACAACGACATCAATGGAATCCCCGAAAGAAGATGACCATGTACCAATCGCATTGCCGGCTGTTGCTGCATCCCATGTAGCACCTGCTGAGTTTTTCATTTCCTGGGAAGCAAGTTCACGGATCACATAGGTTTTTCCACCTACTTCAATGCTTCCGTCCTGAACCTGTGATGCTTTTCCATCGGTATTGGTTCCTGCCGGTGCACTGTCTGCCTCGCCGTTTTTATCCACTGCTGTTCCAAGTGCTTTTCTGACACCTCTTGTACGGGCAATGGAATCATTGTGACCGATATCACCGATTGCTAAAACATAGCCGATCACGCCATCTCCGTTACGGTCAATCTTGTCAATATTTTTCTCGATGTAATCTTTTACCATGGTACCCTGAAGTTCTGCACCCTGATTTGCATCAAACCCTACATAATAAGTATCTTTGTTAAAATTGAGTGCTGTCATATCAAGCTCTCCTGTGGAACTGTTTGACGGCTGACGGTTAAACCATACCAAAGGTTTATCCTTGTTTGCGACAGTTGAGGTAGAAGTGCCTCCCCCTTTATTGCCTGCCTGTGTGCCACCGCCGTTGTTTCCCCCATCGGCTCCACATGCTGCGGTTGAAAGTGCAAGTACCGCCATCATCATAATTGCAACAATTTTCTTTTTCATAAGAATTTCCCCCTTCTTGTTTTGTTTGTAATGCTAGTATAAGAGGTTTTCATCTCATAAACTATAGAATATTTTTTGATTCACATTAAAAATTTTCATATTTTTCCGTTATTTGTTCAATTTTTTCATATTTTTTCTTTGTTATTTCGTCACTTTACCGTTGATTTATACTAAAAAAAGCCATCTTTCTTTACAAAGATGGCTTTTTAAATCTTTTATAAAAGACTCTGTTATCATTGTTCCAGAATCACATGCCACGCCTCACACAGCCGTTCCAGCGACCACGCGGCATTTGCCGGACTTGTGGATGGAAGCACCATCGCTTCGATCCCCGTGACCGGAAACTGGTATCTTTTATAAAGCTGTCCTGCCTTGTTTCCGTTTGCATAAATACGTGTTATGTTCGTTTTTTCCAGAATCATGCCAATATCCGTTGGCTGTACATTTTTAATACTGCTGTCACTTGAGCCTTTGATGTCACAGCTTTGGATCACATCCCACAGGGCAATCCGGTGGGCAAGAAGCATTGCTTTTTTCTCCTCAATTGTATCCGGAACCGGTTCCTTTAAAAGTGTTGCAAGCACTTTCCAGAAACGGTTCTGTTTGTGCCCGTAATAAAAATTGTTTTCCCTTGATTTGACGGACGGCAGGGTTCCTAATATGAGAATTTCGGAAGCTTTGTCGTACACCGGCTCAAACGAATGGACAATGTGTTCATATTCCATGGGATTCTCCTTTTAAAGTTACCACCCTATCCGTATCCATCTTACTGCTTATCCTTCTCTAAGATCTGGTCAATCGCAGCTGTCACCTTTTTGTAAACTTCATCACTCGTGATTCCGCCCATGATTGGATCTCCGACAATGTTGCCATTACGGTCAACGAGAACTGTCGTTGGAAATGCCATAATATTTGTTGCGTATTTACCGGCCTCACTGTCCGAATCAAGGGAAAGGTTGGTATAGTCTGCCCCCTGTTTTTTCAGGATGCTTTTTGCTTCCGCAATTCCCTCTTTATTACCATCGAGTGAATCCGTGTTTACGCCAATGACCTGACCGCCCTTTGCCTTCAGTTCTTCATTTAATTTGTTGAGTGCCGGAAGTTCCTCCACACATGGCGTGCATCCATTAAACCAGAAATTAACAACCGTTACCGCATTCTGTGAAAAAATGCTGCTGTCCACCTTATTTCCATCCAGATCCTTCGCCTGAAAAGACGGAAAGACGGATGTTTCTGCATTCGCGCTTTGCGCATCGGAATTTTCGGTTTCCATCTGCGCGGTAAGTTCCGTTACCTGATCCTCAATTTTCTTAATCTCTTCGATATCCTTATCCAGCTTTTTCAGGTCTGCCTCCGAAAACTGATCCTTCACATGATCCAGCTGTGTCTCCAGAAACGTTCCATAATTTTGTTCCCCCGAGCCAGCGGCTTTTTCCTTGTCAATGTTATTAAAAACCGTATTCCACAATTCCTGATGTTTCGCAATAATGGCATTTTCCTTTTCGTACAATTTGTTGAGTTCTGCATTACCTGCCCCTGCATCTTCCGCAGACTGTGCCTGTGTTTCCGTCACATTGCTTCCTTTTTTCGAGGCATTGCCACAAGCAGTAAGTCCAAATACCAGAGTCATAACCAGTAATATTCCTGTAAATTTTTTCATTTTAATTATTCTCCTTCTTCTTTTTTGATTTTTCCGCAAATCCATACTTATAACTGATTGCTTCCACCGGACATTCTTTCACGCAGGCTCCGCAACGTATACATTCCGTATGATTTGGATGCCTGACCACATCCACATCCATTTTACAGACACCGGCACATTTGCCGCAAGATACACATTTACCGGTATCTATATGCATCTGTAAAAGAGATACTTTATTAAAAAGCGCATAGACTGCGCCAAGCGGACAGATCCACTTGCAGAACGGACGATAAAACATAAGGCTTAACAGCACAACCGCAACCAGTATTCCTGCCTTCCATGTAAACAGCTTTCCCAATGCTGCACGGATGCCTGCATTTGCAACCGAAAGCGGAAGTGCCCCCTCTAATACTCCCTGTGGACAGAGGTATTTGCAAAAAAATGGATCCCCCATTCCCAGCTGGTTCGTCACCAATAAAGGAAGCAGAATAACGAAAACCAAAAGAATTCCATATTTGATAAACCGAAGCGGCTTTAACTTCCGGGTGGATATTTTTTTAAACGGAATCTTATGCAAAAGTTCCTGGAACCATCCAAACGGACACAAAAAACCACACACAAACCGTCCCAGCAGAACCCCTGCCAGAATCAGGAAACCGGTTATATAATATGAAAACTTAAATTTTGATGAACCAACCACTGCCTGAAAGGCCCCGATCGGACACGCTCCCGCTGCTGCCGGACAGGAATAGCAGTTTAGTCCCGGCACACAGACCGTCTTTGCATTACCACGGTAGATCTCTCCCTTAAAAAAATTCGGCAGATGAATATTCGTAAGAATCGTTGCCACAGCCTGAATCCACCCACGGACATGTGCAAGAATATGTGATGCCTTATGCTTTTTTTTATCCAATGCCAACACACTCCAGACATAATTTAATTGCTTTGGAGAGTACCGTGGCTGCCTCTCCACGCATCGCGCCATAACAAACCATAAGCATTGCTGCTGCAAGGAGCAGCAACTGTACGGCTGCTTTCTTTTGTAGTTTCATTCCCTTTCATTCCTTTCTTTTTGCTTGTTATAGGTTATCAGCCAACTGTGAACGTCCTGTGTATGAAATTCTAAGATATCCTTAAAAAATCTGAAGTATCCACGCATCTCCCTTTTGCCAGGCATCTGCGTACCTCTTCTGTATCCGAAAGTCACCAGCATTTCCCACGATCTGCGCACACCGCTGACTGCCATCTGCGGCTACCTGGAACTTTTGGAAAAGGAACCGTTATCTGCTGTCTCCCGCCAGTATGTTGCCATCATCCGGGAACGCACGGATGTGATGACACAACTGACGGAAGAACTGTTCCGGTATTCGGTTGTCCTGTCTGTGCCTTTGGCACAATCCTTGCAGGAAGTGTCGGTAAATCGCATTTTAGAGGGAAGCATTGCCGCAATGTATGCGGTGCTCAAAAGACACCGGATCACGCCGGACATTACCATGACCGACCGGACTTGGGCTTTCATTGCACGGACACTGGTGGAGCAGATGCACGGGCAGATGGATGCCGCTTAAGAAGCGGGGAGGCTTGTCATCCGGATGCAGATTTAGTTTATTTTTTTATAAAACAGACCAAAAATAAAGCAACTACAACAACTCCTGTGCCTATGATGATACACCTCTTTGCTGTGGTGACTTCTTTTTGATATAAGCGAAATAATTCTCCGGAATGATTCTTTCTATTATGGAGACCAATCATTGCATAGATCAAAAAGAATGCAACACCGAATATTAAAATTACACTCAGTCGTCCCCAAGCAGAAGGAATGGTGTATTGACCGATTATGATACATAGCAGGATCATAAAATACACGATTTTATTTTGCCCATATCCTAAAGGAAGTTCTTTTTGATAATTTCTATACATCATTTTTCCATAATAAACGATCATGCATATTAAAAATAATAGATAGATTATCATGACCATCATCCTCATTGTATACCTCCTTAATTTTGTCTCATACGAGAAAATGTCACATCCGCCTCCGGATCGGTAAGCTCTATATTGATCCGACTGTTGCGCCGCTCATGAAGCAATAATTGTTTTGCTGTCTCTGTGCTGATTCCCTTTTTCTTTCTTCTCATTGGTCTGAACATACTGTTTCCCCGATAGTATCACTGTTCTTTTCGAATCGTATCTCATATAGTTACAAAAAATATAATAGTCCGGCATAATAATCCGGATCAGATGTTTATCCAACATGATTGTCCGGTTCCAGGGATTGATAATAATCCCTGCGATCTCCGGCACAGTAAGTGCTGCTTCAAACATCCTGCCGATCTCAGATAAAAATGTCGACTTCACCTGATCTGCACCTTTTAATTCTTCCTCAAAGCTGGTAAATGCCGACCACCAGATTTTACCGTCCGGAGTTCTCACTGTCTGTAACTTCATTTGTGCCTGTGCCGGATCCGGTTCCACAGCAACGATCAGTTGTCCTCCCTCTTTCATCCGCCGCCGGATCACCGTCAACGTATGTGCAAGCTGCTCCTGTGTGGCTTCTTTCTGAAGCGCAAAAATTGCATCTTCTATTCTTTCATTGCCCTTTAATCCCTCATCCTGATATTCATTTTTCTTGTCCATATTTTGTATCCTCTCTTGTCTGTTCATTCTATTATAAAATGAGTGATTCCTTTTTGAAAGCCATTTCTTTCAGATTCTCCTTTTGGGAGAATTCTTTTGACGGAACCGTCCTTCTCTTTCTCTGAGACTGCGAACCTCCAACTCTCCAACTCATAGATTGTATTCTCTGCACGTTTCTTCTATACTGAAAGCAGACAGACACTGCAGCAACTGTCTCTTACGAAATGGAGGTTCCACTATGTCACAAAATAATATTGGCGAATTTATACAACAATCCAGAAAAGCCAAAGGATTTACACAGAAAGATCTCGGTGACCGGATCGGCGTCAGTGATAAAACCATATCCAAATGGGAAAACGGAAACAGCATTCCTGACACATCGATTCTGAACGAACTTTGTGCTACTCTCGATATCAATGTCAATGAACTTCTCTCCGGCGAAAAATTAACACCGGAAATTTATTCTATGAAAGCGGAGGAAAATATGATGAACCTTTTGGAAGACACTCAAAAACAACAGTGCTTTACACTCCTTCCCTGTGCAGTGGGTATCGTTTTATTGATCCTTACCGGACTGTTTGCAATATTTACGCATGTGCTTTTACCGGATATGCTGGATCTTTGGAATTTTCCAACACTCCTCATTTACATCGGAATCTGTTGTTCCCTTGTTTTATTGAGCGGAAAGCGCCATAAACAGGAAATCATTCACTTTCTCCGGAAAATTGTGGTACCTGTCGGATGTATCTGTCCTCTGTTGGGGATAAACCAGTTTATTCATCAGTTCCGTGATCCGTCTGATATTGGTTCTTTCGTAAACCAATGTGTCTTATTTGTTCTTTATTCCCTGATTTCCTATGTGATTCTGGTTCTTATCGAACAGCATCTGGACAAATAATCTTTCACATGCAAAAATCCCGCCGTTTCCGGCGGGATGAAACTTCTGTAAAAACAGTCCCTTACCAATATGTACAGGGACTGCTTTTATTTTATCTTACATATTCTTAACCGTTGCAATATCCACTGGAGTAAGCTCCCCATGAGCGGTCTCTAAAGAACGTGCCAGCGCATTGGCTGTATCCATAGCGGTGATACAGTACACACCGGTCTCGATCGCATTACGGCGGATTAAGAATCCGTCTCTTGTCTTATCACCGTTACCCTGTGTCGGTGTATCGATGACAAGGTCGATCTTGTGGCCAAGGATCAGATCCATTACATTTGGTGACTCCTGCGAAATCTTATTGACACGCAGTGCATTGACGCCGTGCTCCTGCAGATACTTTGCAGTGCTTCGTGTTGCGTAGATTTTGTAGCCGAGTGCCTCAAAACGCTTTGCCACACCGACAGCCTCCGGCTTATCGGCATCCTTTACCGTCATAATCATCTGCTTGTATTTCGGAAGCTGTACACCTGCTCCAAGGAATGCTTTGTACAGTGCCTCATTGAATGTCTTTGCGATACCCAGACACTCACCGGTAGACTTCATCTCCGGTCCAAGGCTGATCTCTGCTCCACGCAGTTTCTCGAAGGAGAATACCGGCATCTTGATTGCGATATAATCGGCAACTGGTGCAAGTCCCGGCTCATAGCCCAGACCGCGGATCGTGTTACCGATGATCACTTTGGTTGCCAGATCTACGATCGGAATACCGGTAACCTTACTGATGTACGGCACGGTTCTTGAGGAACGCGGATTTACCTCGATGACATATACTTCCTCATTCATGGCGATGAACTGGATATTGATCAGACCGACCACATGCAGTGCCTGTGCCAGACGCTTTGTATACTCTACGATGGTATCCTTTACCTTATCACTGATCGTTGGAGCCGGATATACGGAAATACTGTCTCCGGAATGGACTCCGGTACGCTCGATATGCTCCATAATACCAGGGATAAGAATATCCGTTCCGTCACATACAGCATCGACCTCGATCTCCTTACCCTGTAAATATTTATCTACAAGGATTGGATGATCCTGCGCGATACGGTTGATGATTCCGATGAATTCCTCGATCTCCTCATCATTGAATGCAATCTTCATGCCCTGTCCACCGAGTACATAGGAAGGACGGACAAGAACCGGATATCCGAGACGGTTTGCAACTTCTTTGGCTTCCTCTGCGGTGAATACGGTTCCACCGGCTGCTCTCGGAATATGAGTCTTCTCCAGAATCTCATCAAAAAGCTCACGATCCTCTGCGGCATCGACATCCTCTGCCTTGGTTCCAAGAATCGGAACGCCCATCTTCATAAGCGCCTCTGTCAGTTTGATCGCTGTCTGTCCACCGAACTGTACCACAGCTCCGTCCGGCTTTTCAATATTTACGATGGACTCGACATCCTCTGCGGTCAACGGCTCAAAATACAGCTTGTCTGCAATATCAAAGTCGGTGGAAACGGTCTCCGGGTTGTTGTTGATAATGACGGTCTCCCAGCCTTCCTTTGCAAATGCCCAGGTACAGTGTACGGAACAGAAATCAAACTCGATACCCTGACCGATACGGATCGGACCGGAACCAAGAACCAGAACCTTTTTCTGCGGTGTGGTCTCTGCAGCCTCGTTCTCACTTCCGTAAACACTGTAGTAATACGGTGTCTCTGCAGCAAACTCTGCGGCACAGGTATCCACCATCTTATATGCTGCAACGATACCGTTGGCATAACGCATCTGCTTGATCTCGTCCTCGCTCTTTCCGGTCAGCTCTGCGATTACGTTGTCCGGGAACTCAATTCTCTTTGCTTCTTTTAATAACTCTACGGTCAGTTCCTCACTCTTTAAGCGCTGCTCCATCTCTACCAGGATTGCCAGCTTGTCGATAAACCAGCGGTCGATCTTGGTAATTTCATAAATATGATCATAGGAAACGCCGCGGCGCAGTGCCTCTGCGATCACCCAGATTCTGCGGTCATCGACCACATGAAGCTGTGCCTCCAATTCTTCATCGGACAGTCCGGTAAAATCATAGGACATAAGGCTGTCCACATGCTGCTCCAGGGAACGGATGGCTTTCATCAGTGCGCCCTCGAAGTTATCACAGATACTCATAACCTCTCCGGTTGCTTTCATCTGTGTACTTAACGTTCTCTTTGCAGTAAGGAATTTATCAAACGGAAGTCTCGGGATCTTCACTACACAGTAGTCAAGCATCGGCTCGAAACTTGCATAGGTCTTCTGTGTGATGGCATTCTTGATCTCATCAAGTGTATAGCCTAATGCAATCTTTGCGGTAACCTTTGCAATCGGGTATCCGGTTGCCTTAGAGGCAAGAGCGGAAGAACGGGATACACGAGGGTTTACCTCAATGACACAGTACTCAAAAGAATCCGGATTCAATGCATACTGCACGTTACATCCACCAGTGATCTTTAACTCATTGATGATGTTTAATGCAGAACTACGAAGCATCTGGTACTCTTTATCCCCGAGTGTCTGGGAAGGTGCCACTACAATGGAATCTCCGGTATGCACACCAACCGGATCGATGTTTTCCATGTTACATACGGTGATGCAGTTTCCGTTCGCATCACGCATTACTTCGTACTCGACTTCCTTCCATCCTGCGATACAGCGCTCAACCAGTACCTCACCGACACGGCTTAAACGGAGTCCGTTGCTTAAGATATCGACCAGCTCCTGCTCGTTGTGGGCGATACCGCCGCCGCTTCCGCCGAGGGTGAATGCCGGGCGGAGCACAACCGGATATCCGATCGTGTTGGTGAACTTAATACCGTCTTCTACGGTATTTACAACCTGGGAAGCTGCACAAGGCTCACCGATTTTTTCCATGGTATCCTTAAATGCCTGACGGTCCTCTGCCTTAAAGATGGTCTCTGCGGTTGTACCGATCAGTTTTACTCCGTGCTCTTCTAAAAAGCCGGACTCTGCCAGTTCCATACCCAGATTTAATCCAGCCTGTCCACCGAGTGTCGGAAGGATGCTGTCTGGTTTTTCCTTTAAAATAATTTTTTCAAGAACCGGAAGTGTCAGAGGCTCAATGTATACCTGATCCGCAATCTGCTTGTCGGTCATAATGGTGGCAGGGTTGGAGTTTACCAGACATACCTCCACGCCTTCTTCCTTTAAGGAACGGCATGCCTGTGTTCCTGCGTAGTCAAACTCGGCTGCCTGTCCGATGACGATTGGTCCCGAACCGATTACTAATACTTTTTTGATGTCTTTATTTCTTGGCATTACTGATTCCCTCCCATCATCTGAATAAAGCGGTCAAACAGGTACGAAGAGTCCTGTGGTCCCGGGCATGCTTCCGGATGGAACTGCACGGTGAAAATATTCTTTCCGACATATTCCAAACCTTCGTTGGTTCCGTCATTGACATTGACGAATGCAGGCTTTGCAACCTTCGGATCAAGGGTATCGGTATCTACCACATACCCATGGTTCTGGGAAGAAATGTAAACACGGCCGGTTGATAAATCTTTCACCGGATGGTTTCCACCACGGTGTCCGTATTTCATCTTGTGTGTATCCGCTCCGTTTGCCAGTGCCATGAGCTGATGACCGAGACAGATGGCAAAGATCGGTACGTCACTTGCATACAGTTTCTTTAATTCTTCAATAATCGCTGTGCACTCTTTCGGATCTCCAGGTCCGTTGCTGAGCATAATGCCATCCGGATTGGCTCCGAGAATTTCCTCCGCCGATGTGTGTGCCGGATAAATCGTCACCTCACAGCCACGGGCATTTAATGATTTTGCGATGTTGTTCTTCGCACCGAAATCCATCAGTGCAACTTTCTTTCCGCTTCCCTTTAATACGTTCTTCTCGCTGCAGGTAACTTTATCCACAACATTTCCGGTTGTATATTCTTTCAGTTTTGGAAGAATTTCATCCAGATTATAATTTTCGTTTGTCGTGATCATTCCGTTCATGGTTCCCTTTTCACGGAGAATCTTGGTAAGCGCACGGGTATCAATTCCTGCAATTCCCGGAATGTCGTGCTTTGTCAGGAAATCCTGAATGCTTCCCTGACAGCGGAAATTGCTCGGCATACGTGAAAGCTCTCTTACAATATATCCGTCCGGCCACGGTCTGGCGGATTCCATATCCGGTGTAATTCCGTAGTTTCCGATCAGCGGATACGTCATCACAACCGCCTGTCCTGCATAGGATGGATCTGTAAGTACCTCTAAATATCCGGTCATTGAGGTATTAAATACGATCTCACTGATGATTTCGCGTGTAGAACCAATGCTTGTACCTGTAAACACGGTTCCGTCTTCCAGTATCAAAAAAGCTTTCATTCTTTGCCCTGCCTTTCTTGCATCTTGGCAAAAAAAAAGAGAGAATCTCTTTTTTTTACCTTGAGTTAGCTTTACCTAAATTGTAAAAATTTTATCACAAATCGTCACTTTTTTCAACCTTTTTTGCAAGAGAAAAAAGTGACATATTTTATGAATAAATATACATATTATACAATTCCATGCATCCACAATACCATGAACCCGACAGCAACTGCCGCACAGACTGCCAGACCGCCAATGCTGGTTCCAAGGATCACGCCGGATGGAATTTCTTTCTTTTCATATATCGCGCGTGCCACGGTTTTTGCCTGCATCGGAACAAACGAACACGGCTGTGTTACCTCCATTGGATGAAACCGGCGTTTGGTAAAATAATCCGCTGTCCATGCCGGCATTGCCGATAACGTCACCCTCTGTAACTGATATTGATTTGCCGCATACGCCTTCATTTCTTCCAACAGACATCTGCCACATCCTCTGCGCTGGAATACCGGAAGCACATATAGCATGGTAATATGTCCCTCTTTCTGCATTCCTGACATGGCGATCATATGCCCCTGTTCAAAAATTCCCCACATGGTGAGAGTTCCTTCTGCAATCATGTTCCGGATGTTTGTGTTTTCCGTATATTGCAGAAATATATGAATCATTTCCAGATCCGTGATCCGCGCACGCAGACAGTAATCAAAGACACCCCTTGCAATACTGAGCGCTTCCGGAATCTGATCTTCCGTTAAAATCTGTGCTTTCATTTACGCTTCCTCCTTATTTTCCAACAGCCGGTCCTTCAGACCACTGTAACGTCTCTGTTGGGAATTATTCTCAATCATTTGTTCAAATGTTGTATCATCTCCCACTATCGTAACACATTTCTTTGCTCTTGTAACCGCCGTATACAATAAATTCCGGTTCATAAGCATGCGGGGTCCGGAAAGAAGCGGAATGACAACGGCCGGATACTCCGATCCCTGTGATTTATGGATCGTCACAGCATACGCAAGTTCCAGCTCATCCAGCAGTTTGTACGAATATTCCACCATACGCCCTTCATCAAAATTTACCGTGATGGTCTCTGCAAAATCATTGATCTCTTCAATAATTCCGGTATCTCCGTTAAACACCCCGGTTCCTTTGTCTATGCAGAGTCCATATTTGCTGCGGATCTCCCATTCCAGCTGATAATTATTTTTGATCTGCATGACTTTATCGCCTTCCCGGAAAACGATCGCCCCATGCTCTTTCTCCTTTTTTCTGTCCGATGGCGGGTTCAGATACATCTGCAGAATCGTATTGAGACGTTCTACTCCGAGCAGCCCTTTCCGCATAGGCGTAAGCACCTGGATATCGTATTCGCTTGCCCCCACAAATTTCGGAAGTTTCTGCTTGATCAGCTGCAGCGTAACGTTGATAATTTTATCTGCCTCATAACGCTTCAGGAAAAAGAAATCCATGCTCTTGTTATCCAGGCTGACTTTTTCTCCCCGGTTAATCTTATGCGCATTGACAATAATATCACTGGTGCTTGCCTGTCGGAAAATTTTTGTCAGCATTACCGTAGGAAACATCTTCGAATCAATAATGTCCTTCAGCACACTTCCCGCCCCTACACTCGGCAGCTGATTCGCATCTCCCACCAGGATCAGACGCGTGCCCGGTAGAATTGCTTTCAGAAGGGAATTCATCAGGGAAATATCCACCATCGACATCTCATCAATAATGATGAGATTGGTCTCCAGCGGATTTTGTTCATTGCGCTCAAATCCGGCATTTCCTTCCATTCCGCCATTCAGTTCGAGCATCCGGTGAATCGTCCGTGCCTCATACCCGGTGGTTTCGCTCATGCGCTTTGCTGCCCGTCCGGTCGGTGCCGCCAGCATAATATCTTCTCCGGATAATTCAAAATACCGGATGATCGTATTGATCGTCGTTGTTTTTCCCGTTCCGGGACCTCCGGTAATCACGAGAACACCGTTTCTTACGGCTTCCTTTACCGCTTCTACCTGATGCTCATCAAGATCCATTCCCGTCTTCTTTTCAATCTTTCGGATTCTGTCCTCAATTTCGATATCTTGAACATCAAACACAGCATTCAGCTGTGTCAGACGGGTAGCGGTATTTGCCTCCATATAAAAATAGGTTGCCGCATAGATCTGCGTACTGTCTTCCACCTGGCGCATAATGATCTTGCGATCCATCGCCAGATTCATGTAATGCTGCTCGATGTGCTCCGGGTCTACCTCAAGAAGCCGGCTTGCCCGCTGCGTCAGTTCCTGCATCGGCAGATAGGTATGCCCCTCTCCGGCAGCCTGCAGCAGCACATACTGGATACCGCTTCGAATCCGGAAATCGGAATCGGTGCGGATTCCCACACGGGATGCGATCTCATCTGCCGTGCGGAATCCGACCCCTTCCACATCATCTGCCATACGATATGGATTTTCTTTCAGTATTCCGTATATTTCCTGCCCGTATGTTTTATATATTTTCACTGCAAGTGTGGTATTGATCCCGTATTGCTGCAAAAAAATCATTGCCTGCCGAAGATCTTTTTTCTGATTCACCTGATCCGCGATTTCCATCGCCTTTCTCTGGCTGATGCCTTTGATCTCCGCCAGCCGCTCCGGTTCTTCTTCAATGATACGGAAGGTATCTGCCTTGAATCTTCGCACAATCCTTGCCGCTAAGGCAATTCCGATCCCTTTGATCGCCCCTGATCCCAGATACCGCTCAATTGCCACCTCATCCTGTGGTGCCTTTTCTTCGAAACTCTTTACCTGAAACTGTCTGCCGTAAGTCGGATGTTCTGTATAACTTCCCTTTGCCTTAATGTTTTCTCCCTCGGCAATATCCGAAAATACCCCCACACAAGTCTCTTCTTCTTCGTTACACACCAGAACAAGTACGGTATATCCGTTGTCTGCATTTCGATAGATGATGTGATCTACATATCCTTCAATGCTCTCAAGATTCTCTTCCAAAATATGTTCCCCATTCTCTAAAAAAGAGACTGTTGTAAACAGTCTCTCCTCTTTTCTTTGTGCTGATGTTACTACTGGCCAATATTACGTTTCATCTGCTCATACAGTGTCTGTGTATAGCTTTCTCCGATCTGATCCACCATTTCATCTGCTACCGTCTCGATTGCCTGATCCATATACAGATCTTTGTACTGTGACATCGTAGAATCCTCGTCATCATCCGAAGTAAATGTATCTTTCATCTGTTTGATGACCTGCTCCACAAAATAAGATTCAAAATCTTTGATGACACCTTTTAATTGTTCCTCTGAAGAGTCCGATGAAATATTCTTTAATGAACTCTGAAGAGAATTGCTCTGCTCTGCACTTTTGTCTGCATTTGCAACCGTATAATTTGTACTGATTGATGAAATATCCATAGTATATCCCTCTTATGTAAGTAATTCCGAATCGCTGCCTATCGTTTCAGGTTATTTGCCGTCTCCAGCATAGAATCCGAGGTCGTGATTGCCTTGGAATTTAATTCATATGCGCGCTGTGCAATGATCATATTTACCATCTCATCAGCAACCTGTACATTTGAAGCTTCGATGTAGCCCTGATATACACCGGTCTTCGTCAATCCTGCATTTTGTCCCTCCAGCATCGGATTTCCCGAAGCTGCAGTCGCTGCAAGTTTGCTTCCTGACATTTTCTCCAGTCCTGCCGGATTGTTAAACTGATAGATTCCAAAAGACTGGTTTAATGACACTACATTGCCGGTTGCATCTTTATAGCCAATCGTTCCATTGCTCGAAAATACCATGCTTTCCGAAGATACGCCTCTCGGCACACGAATGGTATTTCCTCTGGAATCCAATACCGGAAGCCCCTCTGAGGTTGCCAGAATTGTGTTTCCATTCGAATCCTGACTCCAGGAGAAGTTACCGTTTCTGGTGTAATATGTCTGTCCATCCACACCCCGCACGGCAAAGAATCCCTTTCCTTCCAGTGCAAAATCGGTCGGGATCTCTGTCTCTTCACGCGCCCCCTGCGTATAGTTGGACATGGTCGCTGCCACTCTGGTTCCGAGTCCTACCTGTGCACCTACCGGTTTATTGGCACCATTTGCCGTCGTTGTCTTTGTCTGCAGTGTCTGGTACAGTAAAGATTTAAACTCGGTACGTTCCGTCTTATAACCTGTCGTATTCACATTGGACAGGTTATTTGAAATTGTATCCAGATTTGTCTGCTGCGCAATCATTCCGGTTGCCGCAGTATAAAGTGATCTCATCATACGCTTCTATTTCCTCCTTGCGGTCTTTCAGCGGCTATTATACTTTACCGACATTGTTAACTGCCCGGTCAAGTGTTCCATCTATGGAAGTGATTACCTTCTGTCCTGCCTCATAGGCTCTCTGAATTGTAATCATATTTACCATCTCATTTACAACATTTACATTGGAAGTCTCCAGTGTGCCCTGCTCTATATTGGCATCTGTTGCAATCCGGTTTCCTCCCGGAAGAAGGTTATACAGATTCTCACCGTATTTTTCAAGATAGTCATAATTATCCACATCCACCATGCCGATCGTTCCGACGATCTGGTTATTCTGCATGACGTATCCCAGTTTATTCACGGTAATCGAAGCATTTGGATCCAGACGTATATAATTATTCTGACCCGGATCGCCATTCATTGCACCAGTGGCATTTAAAACATAATCGCCATCCTTCGTCACCAGATAACCCTCTTTATTTACGGTAAAGGCTCCATCCCGCGTATACTTCACGGAAGTATTTCCCTGCTTGTCCGTGAATGCCACGGCAAAAAAGCCGTTTCCTTCAATCGCAAAATCTGTGGTGTTATCTGTCACCTTGAAATTTCCCGTGGAATAATCCGTATATACCTGCCCAAGGTGAACCCCATATGTAATATCTCCAAGCTTTTTCGGAATCCCCATGTTAGAAGAATCCTTAATGCGCAAAGACATCTCATCGGCAAAAGTACGACTCGTCGTTCCTTCTTTTTTATATGCTGTTGTGTCTGCGTTTGCCAGATTATTTGCCAGAATATCCAGACGCTTCATTTCGTTTACCATTCCCGTATGGGCGGTATACAATCCTTTTACCATTTATGACACCTCAATTTTCACAGTTTTAATTTATATCGGCCAATACCTTCACGAGCTTTATAGACATGCGATAAAAAGTGCGCATAAACGCGCACTTTATGCATTAATCCTCGTCTCTTTTTCCTGCGAGGAATTCTACATATTTTCCGGTTCCGATTGCTACACAGGTCATAGGATGCTCTGCCGTCATCGTGTTGATTCCGGTACGTTCTTCAATCAGTTCCTCCAGACCACGAAGCAAGGAGCCGCCACCTGTCAGGACAATTCCCCTGTCTGCAACGTCTGCCGCCAGTTCCGGTGGAGTTTTCTCCAGTACGGAATGTACAGCTTCCACAATCTGTAATGTTGCCTCACGCAGAGCTTCCTCTGTCTCCTCAGAGCTTACCGTAATGGTTCTTGGCAGACCGGTTACCAGATTACGACCACGGACATCCATCGTCTCATTCTGTGCCAGTGGGTAGCATGTACCAATTTTGATCTTGATATCTTCTGCGGTACGCTCACCGATCAAAAGATTATGTTTCTTTCTCATATAGCGGACCAGAGCTTCGTCAAAATCATCTCCTGCAATTTTCACGGAAGTGCTCACAACAGAACCACCCAGAGAAATGACTGCAATATCCGAAGTACCTCCTCCGATATCTACGATCATGTTTCCGCATGGTCTGGAAATATCAATACCGGCACCGATTGCTGCTGCAATTGGTTCCTCAATAATCTCTACTTCACGGGCTCCTGCCTGATAAGTTGCATCCTCTACGGCTTTCTTTTCAACCTCTGTAACACCACTCGGTACACAGACGCTGATGCGCGGCTTACGAAAGCTCTTCTTTCCAAGTGCTTTCTGGATGAAATACTTGATCATCTTCTCTGTGACGGTATAATCTGAAATCACACCCTGGCGAAGAGGACGGACTGCCACAATGTTTCCCGGTGTTCTTCCAAGCATCAGTCTTGCTTCCTCACCGATTGCTTTAATTTTATTGGTATCTCTGTCAAATGCAACAACGGAAGGCTCTTTTAATACAACACCTTTTCCTTTAATATATACTAAAATACTCGCAGTACCTAAATCAATTCCGATATCTGATCCGATCATCCCAAATGCCCCTTCCTATTTTCTTTTTATCTTTCTTTATCAAAATCCGATCTGCGTTTATGGCGCAAATCTGCAGTTAATCATATTTTTATGCATACAGTAACATTATATACAATTCATCCCATTTTTCAAACATTTTTTTATAGGTTAAAGCATTTTAATTAAATTTTAAGGAATCTCTCTGTTCCCGGGACAAAAATCTGTGCATTTTCGCTATTTTATACGTTCTTCGATTCCAGATACGGTTTTAAAAACTGACCGGTATACGATTCCGGAACTTTGCAGATTTCCTCCGGAGTCCCCTGTGCAATCACGGTTCCGCCACCGTCACCGCCTTCCGGTCCCATATCAATGATATAGTCAGCCGTCTTGATGACGTCCAGATTATGCTCGATGACGACAACGGTATTTCCGCCGTCCGAAAGCTTTCTGAGAATCTCCACCAGCTTGTGTACATCCGCAAAATGCAGTCCGGTGGTTGGCTCATCCAGTACATAAATGGTTTTTCCCGTTCCGCGTTTGCTCAGTTCTGTGGCAAGTTTGATACGCTGCGCTTCTCCTCCGGATAATTCTGTGGAAGGCTGTCCCAGTTTTACATAGGAAAGTCCGACATCGTACAGTGTCTGAATCTTTCGGTGGATCGTTGGTACATTTTTGAAAAATTCCAATGCCTCTTCCACCGTCATATCCAGCACGTCATAGATCGTCTTTCCTTTATAGCGCACTTCGAGTGTCTCGCGGTTATAGCGCCTGCCACCGCAGACTTCACACGGCACATACACATCTGGCAGGAAATGCATCTCGATCTTTATGATACCATCTCCGCTGCAGGCCTCACATCGTCCGCCTTTGACGTTGAAACTGAAACGTCCCTTCTTATATCCACGTGCCTTTGCATCCGGAGTTGCCGCAAACAGATCACGGATCATGTCAAACACACCGGTATAGGTTGCCGGATTCGAACGCGGTGTGCGTCCGATCGGTGACTGATCAATATCGATAATCTTATCCAGTTGTTCCACACCCAGAATATCATCGTGATCTCCGGGGATGCAGCGTGCCCGGTTTAAAGTTCGCGCCAGATGCTTATACAGAATTTCATTGGTCAGGGAACTCTTTCCCGATCCCGATACTCCGGTGATACAGGTCATGATACCAAGCGGAACCTGCACATCAATATTTTTCAGATTATTTTCCCGCGCTCCTTTGATGGTAAGAAATCCGGTCGGTCTGCGCCGTTCCGATGGTACCGGAATCTTTATCCGGCCGCTCAGATAAGCGCCGGTAATGGATTTTTTGCATTTCATGATATCCGCCGCAGTACCGGCCGCAACGACTTCTCCACCATGGACACCGGCTGCCGGACCAATATCCACAATGTAGTCGGCCGCACGCATGGTATCCTCATCATGTTCCACGACAATCAGCGTATTTCCCAGATTCTTAAGATTCATCAGTGCATGCAGCAGCTTGTCATTGTCCCGCTGATGCAGTCCGATACTCGGCTCATCCAGAATATATGCCACGCCGACCAGTCCGGAACCGATCTGGGTAGCCAGGCGGATGCGCTGCGCCTCTCCTCCGGACAAGGTTCCGGTCGCACGTGTCAATGTCAGATAATCCAGACCTACCTCCTGCAAAAAGCCCACACGGGCACGGATTTCCTTTAAAATCTGATTGCCGATGAACTGCTGCTGTTCCGTCAGCTGCATTTCCGCCAGATATTTCACGAGATCCTTTACCGACATATCGGTCATCTCATATATATTTTTGTCTGCAACCGTAACCGCAAGAGAACTCTGCTTCAGACGCTGTCCATGGCAGGCAGCACACGGTGTAATACGCATAAACTGCTCATATTCCTGCTTCATCGTGTCCGATCCCGTCTCCCGGTAACGGCGCTCGACATTTTTAATAAGGCCTTCCCAGTTCAGATCATAGACGCCTTCTCCACGCTGTCCTTTATAATGCACCTTTAATATCCGGCCATCTCCGCCATGAATGAGCATATGCCGGATTTCTTTTGGCAGATCTTTATATGGTGTATCGAGAGAAAATCCATATCCTTCCGACAACGCTTTTAGGGTAGCATAGGTATAGCTGGACGGATCAGTGCAGGACTGCCAGCCCATTACCTGAATTGCCCCCTCGGAAATAGACAGTGTCTTATCCGGAATCATGAGATTTTCATCAAACTCCATCTTGTAACCGAGTCCGTAGCAGACCGGACAGGCACCAAACGGATTATTAAACGAAAAGCTTCGCGGTTCCACCTCATCCACACTGATTCCGCAATCCGGGCACGCAAAATTCTGGGAAAAATTCATTGGTTCCCCGTCCACCACATCTACAATCGCATTTCCCTCGGTCAGCTCAAAAACATTTTCCAGGGAATCGGTCAGACGCTTTTCAATTCCGGGTTTTACCACCAGACGGTCTACCACAATATCAATATTGTGTTTGATGTTTTTATCCATCGGAATTTCTTCCGAAAGTTCATACATATTTCCGTCCACGATCACACGCACATAACCGCTTTTTTTTGCTTTCTCGAATAATTTCTGATGTTCGCCCTTACGCCCGCGCACAACCGGCGCAAGGATCTGGATGCGTGTGCGTTCCGGCAGTTTCATCACGGCATCTACCATCTGATCGATCGTCTGTTTCTCGATGGCACGTCCACACTTCGGACAATGTGGAATTCCTATGCGGGCATACAGCAGTCGAAAATAATCATAAATTTCCGTCACGGTTCCGACGGTGGAACGCGGGTTTCGGTTCGTCGATTTCTGGTCAATGGAGATTGCCGGCGGAAGTCCCTCAATTGACTCTACATCCGGTTTTTCCATCTGTCCTAAGAACTGTCTTGCATAGGAAGACAAAGACTCCATATAGCGCCGCTGGCCTTCCGCATAGATCGTATCGAACGCAAGCGAAGACTTGCCGGAACCTGACAGTCCGGTCAGAACAACAAACTCATCTCTCGGAATGTCCACATCGATGCATTTTAAGTTGTGTTCGTTGGCGCCTCGTATTTTAATATATTTTCTCTGTTTTTTCGGCATTTTGTTTCCTCTCTTTTATCTATTCCTCAATATCCTGAAGCATATTTTTCAGTTTTACCATCTTGTCACGATACTCTGCCGCCGCCTCAAAATTGAGTTCTGCGGCAGCTTTCTTCATCTTCTTCTGGATGTCCCCGATCAGTTTTTCTAATTCCCTGCGGCTCATGGATTCCGGATCTTTATCAAATTCCATCTCCTCTGCTGCCACTTTTTTGGAGATTGCAATCAGATCACGCACAGATTTCTGGATGGTCTTCGGTGTGATTCCATGTTCCTCATTGTACGCCTGCTGAAGCTTGCGGCGGCGCTCCGTCTCATCAATTGCCACACGCATGGAATCCGTGATCTTATCCGCATACATGATTACATGTCCCTCACTGTTTCTTGCCGCACGTCCGATGGTCTGGATCAGTGAAGTCTCGGAACGAAGGAATCCTTCCTTATCCGCATCCAGAATCGCCACAAGCGTAATCTCCGGAATATCCAGTCCCTCCCGCAGCAGGTTGATACCGACAAGTACATCAAACACGTCCAGACGCAGGTCACGGATAATCTCTGCACGCTCTAAGGTATCAATATCCGAGTGCAGATATTTTACGCGGATGCCAAGTTCGCTCATATACTGTGTCAGATCCTCCGCCATACGCTTGGTCAGTGTCGTGATCAGCACTTTATGGTGATTTTTCGTCTCTTTGTTAACTTCCCCGATCAGATCATCGATCTGCCCCTCAACCGGTCGCACGGAAATCTCCGGGTCCAGAAGTCCAGTCGGACGGATAATCTGCTCCACACGCAGCAATTCATGCTCGTTCTCATAGACATTCGGCGTAGCTGATACAAACAGCATCTGATCAATCTTGCTCTCAAACTCTTCAAAATTAAGCGGGCGGTTATCGAGTGCGGACGGCAGACGGAATCCATAGTCCACCAGTGTCTGCTTCCGTGAGCGATCCCCTGCATACATTCCACGCACCTGTGGAATCGTAATGTGGGACTCATCCACAATAATCAGAAAGTCGTCCGGAAAATAATCCATCAGTGTCTCCGGCATTTCTCCCTCGGCACGTCCTGCCAGATGGCGGGAATAGTTTTCGATGCCGCTGCAAAATCCGGTTTCCTTCATCATTTCAATATCAAAATTCGTGCGCTCCGCGATACGCTGCGCTTCCAGCAGCTTATCTTCACCCTTAAAATACCTGACCCTCTCTTCCAGTTCTGCCTCGATACGGTCACACGCTGCGTTCATTTTTTCCTGTGGCACCACATAATGGGACGCCGGAAACACAGCCGCATGCTTTAATATACATTTGATCTCTCCGGTAAGCACATCCACCTCCGTAATCCGGTCGATCTCATCTCCGAAAAACTCCACACGGATCGCCGTGTCGGTATTATTCGCCGGAAAAATCTCCAGTACATCGCCATGCACCCGGAACGTACCACGCTTAAAATCCATCTCGTTGCGCGTGTACTGCATGTCAATGAGTCCCTTGATCACATCATCACGGTCAATCTCCATTCCGGGACGCAGGGAAACCATCATGTTCATATAGTCATCCGGACTACCAATGCCATAGATACAGGATACGGATGCTACGATAATGACATCTTTTCGCTCCGCCAGCGCTGCCGTGGCAGAAAGGCGCAGCTTATCAATCTCATCATTTACCGCGGAATCCTTCGCTATATAAGTGTCCGACTGCGGCACATACGCTTCCGGCTGATAATAATCATAGTAGGAGACAAAATACTCGACGGCATTCTCCGGAAAAAATTCTTTCATTTCTCCGTACAGCTGCCCCGCCAGTGTCTTGTTGTGGGAAATAATCAGCGTCGGCTTATTCAGTGCCTGAATAACATTTGCCATCGTAAAGGTCTTTCCCGAACCGGTCACACCCAGCAGTGTTTCAAACTGGTTGCCTTCTTTGAATCCTTTGACTAATTTTTCAATTGCCTGCGGCTGGTCACCGGTTGGCTCATATGGGGCATGTAATTTGAACTCCATAATGCCCTCTCCCTTCTCAAATTTATCGTAAAATTAACTTTATTCCATGAAAAAAAGATAAAATCCATATCTTTATAGTCTGCACATATATGCTAATTTTACTACAAAGATCTGACTTTGTCTATCTTAATCAGAACATTTGTTCTCATCTTTCTTTTTGCCTGTAAAGTGTGTATGATAACAGCAAATACATGTCACAAAAGATAAGGAGATTTTGTATGAAAAGAAGAAAAGAATTTCATTTATTTCCTCTTGGAATATTGTTATTTACCCTGACATTAACCATAGTTTCAGGCCGGATTGCTATCCATGCGGCAGATCTGAATACAGAACTGCCCGCAAATGACTCCACGGAAATTTCTTCCGAAATTCCAACGGAAACACCGGTGGTTCCTTCCACGGAAAATCCCAAACCGGTATTGCAGGGACTTATCCATGATAAAAACGGACATTTCTATTTTTATCAGAATGGAAAAAAGCTGAAAAACCGTTGGAAAAAGGTTGGCAAAAACAAATACTATTTCGGGAAAAACGGACAGGCAGTTACTGGGAAAAAGAATATTTCCCATTACTTATGTTACTTTAATAAAAAAGGGGTTCTAACACGGAAAATCGATAAAAACAAAAAGATGGTTGCCCTCACTTACGACGACGGACCATCGGTTTATACCCCAACTATTTTAAAAACCCTGAAGAAAAATGATTCCGTTGCCACATTTTTTGTGGTGGGCAGCCGCGTATCGACTTACTCCAAAACCGTACAGAAGGCTTATGACAACGGGTGTCAGATTGGCAATCACACTTATGATCACAAAATTCTGACCCGGGTTGGAAAAAAGGAAGTTCAAAAACAGGTTTCCAAAACCAATCGTGCCGTCAAAAAAGTAATCGGTATAAATCCGGTTGTGATGCGCCCACCGGGAGGTGCCACCAGTTCCAACATCAAATCATGGGTGGGAATGCCTTCCATCATCTGGTCCATCGATACCTTAGACTGGAAAACGCGGGATTCCGCAAGTACCCAGAAAGCCGTATTGAACCATGTAAAGGATGGAGATATCGTACTGATGCACGATCTGTATAAAGCGACCGCCACTGCCTCCCAGACAATCATTCCGGAACTTACCAGACGCGGATATCAGCTCGTCACTGTCAGCGAACTTGCAGAGTGCCGGGGCGGCATGAAACAGAACAAATCTTATTCTAAATTTCCAAAGAAACAAAAATAGTGTCAGGCAGTGAACGATTTTACAAAAAAAACGCGGAAACCATGATGGTTTCCACGTTTTTGTTATCTGCTTCGATTTTATACAACCTTACGTCCGCAGCACTGCTTATATTTCTTACCACTGCCACATGGACACGGATCATTCGGATATACCTTGGCGTGTTCACGCTTCTTCGGTGCCTTTGCCGCACTCTCGTCCTTATTGGTTCCGGTTACTTTTGCGACCTGCTCACGCTCTACCTTCTGCTCTACCTGTACATGATAGAGAAGACGAATGGTATCCTCCTGAATACCCGCGATCATTTCATCGAACATATCAAATCCGGCCATCTTATACTCAACCAGCGGATCTCTCTGTCCGTATGCCTGTAATCCGATACCCTGACGGAGCTGATCCATATCGTCGATATGATCCATCCACTTGCGGTCGATCACCTTCAGCAATACGACACGCTCCAGCTCACGGAACTGCTCGATCTCCGGGAATTCGGTCTCTTTAGCTTCATATAAAAGCACTGCCTGTTCTTTCAGATGCTGCTTTAATTCTTTGACATCCTTGATATCTTCGATATTTTCCTCTGTAACAGGTTCAAGAGGAATCACCGGCAGAAGAATTTCATTTAATTCATTTAAATTCCACTCTTCGCGCGGAATCTCATTCGAAATACAGGTATCGACTGATTTCTCCACCTGTTCCTGAATCATCTTAAAGATCGCATCACGCATACTGTCTCCATTTAATACGGACATACGCTCTTTGTAAATGATCTCTCTCTGATCGTTGTTTACCTGATCATACTCTAACAGATTCTTACGAATACCATAGTTGTTGTACTCGATCTTTTCCTGTGCCTTCTCGATGGCAGAAGTAAGCATCTTGTGCTGAATCTGCTCACCTTCCGGAACACCAAGTGCGTTAAATACTGACATCAGACGCTCGGAACCGAACAGCCTCATCAGATCATCTTCCAGAGAAATAAAGAACTGGGATTCACCCGGATCTCCCTGACGTCCGGCACGACCACGCAGCTGATTATCGATACGGCGGGATTCATGACGCTCGGTACCGATGATCTTTAAACCTCCGGCTTCACGTGCATCCTCGTCCAGCTTGATATCGGTACCACGTCCAGCCATATTGGTAGCGATGGTAACCGCTCCGTGCTGTCCTGCCTGTGCAACGATCTCGGCCTCCTGCTCATGGAATTTTGCATTCAATACGGTATGCGGAATTCCCTCACGCTTTAACATTCCGCTGATCAGCTCGGAAGTCTCAATCGTGATGGTACCAACCAGAACCGGCTGTCCCTTCTCATGTGCTTCCTTGACTTCCTCAACAACTGCTTTGAATTTTTCTTTCTTCGTCTTATATACCGCATCCTGATGATCGATACGTGCAATCGGACGGTTGGTAGGAATCTCAATAACGTCCATACCGTAAATATCACGGAACTCTTTTTCCTCCGTCAGAGCCGTACCGGTCATACCGGCTTTCTTCTCAAATTTATTGAAGAAGTTCTGGAATGTAATGGTTGCAAGTGTCTTGCTCTCTCTCTTAACCTTTACATGCTCCTTTGCCTCGATTGCCTGATGCAGACCATCGGAATAACGACGGCCCGGCATGATACGTCCGGTAAACTCGTCAACGATCATAACCTGATCCTCTTTTACCACGTAATCCTGATCGCGGAACATCAGATAATGTGCACGGAGCGCAAGGATCACATTATGCTGGATCTCCAGGTTCTCCGGATCTGCCAGGTTATCAATATGGAAAAATTTCTCAACCTTTTCCACACCCTGCTGTGTCAGATTCACCAGTTTGTCCTTTTCATTTACGATAAAGTCTCCGGTTTCTTCCTGCTCAATTCCCATGATGGCATCCATCTTGGAATACTCCGGTACATCCTCACCACGTGTCAGCTGCTGCGCTAAAATATCACATGCTTCATATAATTTGGTGGACTTTCCACTCTGACCGGAAATAATAAGAGGTGTACGCGCCTCATCGATCAATACGGAATCGACCTCATCGATGATCGCATAGTGCAGACCTCTTTGTACCAGCTGCTCCTTGTAGATCACCATGTTGTCACGCAGGTAATCAAATCCAAGTTCGTTATTTGTAATATATGTAATATCGCAATTGTAAGCGTCACGGCGCTCATCGTTGCTCATATCATTCAATACAACACCAACGGTCAGTCCGAGGAATTCATGAACTTTTCCCATCCACTCGGAATCTCGTTTTGCCAGATAATCATTGACGGTGACGATATATACCCCTTTGCCCTCCAGAGCATTCAGATAAGCCGGAAGTGTAGATACCAGTGTCTTACCTTCACCTGTCTTCATCTCTGCAATACGTCCCTGATGCAGGATAATACCACCGATAATCTGTACTCTGTAATGCTCCATGCCAAGCACACGGCTTGCTGCCTCACGTACGGTCGCATACGCTTCCGGAAGCAGATCGTCAAGTGTCTCTCCTTTTTCCAGACGCTCCTTATATTCTTTTGTCTTTCCCCGTAATTCTTCATCCGAAAGTGCCTTCATCTCGTCACGATAAGATTCCACTTTATCTACGAGGGGCGTAATTCGTTTCAACTCCCTGTCACTGTGTGTACCAAAAATTTTAGTCAATGCACTCATAATATATTTTGCTCCTAACTCGCATAGAATATAGGTATTGTACCACTTTCTCCACATTTACACAACTCAAAGGCCATGAATGTTTTATAAACTTTTTATGAACGAACATGATTCTGCTATTGAAAATTTGTAAACAGCTTGCTATGATAAGAGGACGATTATTGTATTCCAAACACAAGGAAGAAACAGAAAGGAAGGTAACAACCCATGTCTTATATTTACAAAACAAAAGGCACCTGTTCCACACAGATCGAAGTGGAGCTGGACGGAAATATTGTTAAAAATGTTAAATTCACCGGCGGCTGTCAGGGAAATCTTCAGGCAATTCCCCGTCTGGTTGAGGGCATGACTGTTGAAGAAGTGGAACGCCGTATTTCCGGTATTCACTGTGGCATGAAAAACACCTCCTGTGGTGATCAGCTTGCCCGGGCATTGCGCGAAGCCTATGATGCACAAAAAAATGCATAGTACCATTCCGGAATTATGTAAAAGCCTCCCCAGACAGATCTGTCTGGGGGCTTTTTTATCCCCGTACCACCGGCTGCAGCTGCTTTCCTTCCAAAGCTGCCGAAATCGTCTCCGGCAAAAGTTCCATTTTTGCCACCATCGAATTTGGCTTTTTTTCATAATTATCCTGTGCGAATGGCACAAAATAAATATGTTTCGTATTCATCAGCATCCCGATATTTTTAAAACTGGCTCCCAGTGCATCGTTGGTGGATATGGCAATTACCAATGGTTTGCCATTGCGCATATGCGCTTTGGCAGCCATCAGAACCGGAGTATCGGTGATTGCATTCGCCAGCTTCGCCGCAGAATTTCCTGTACACGGTGCAATCACCATCACATCCAGATATCCCTTCGGTCCGATCGGTTCTGCCTCCTGAAGTGTGCGGATTCCAGGGTTCCCCGTTATGTCACAGACTTCTTCCATAAACTCTTTTGCCGTTCCAAACCGCGTATCGCAGTTCTGCGTCTGATAAGAAAAGATGGGAATCACATGTGCTCCCATCTCCGTCAGTCTCTGAATCTCTTTCCTGGTTTTTGCGAATGTACAGAAAGAACCGGTAATCCCATACCCTATATTGCAATTTGATAAATCCATGTCTTTGCCTCTTTCCCATCCTGCCTGATTTTACTGTGTTCAAGAATTGCATCTGCCAGCACTTTGGCACTGCTCTTTGTCGTATACAGCCCCGGAAGTCCCAATGCCGCCACAACTTTGATTCCATATGCCTCCGCTGCCATCAGATCCGTACCGCCGGGTCTTGATGCAATATCAATGATCACGGCATCCGAATGCATTTCACGGATCATCGGCTCGCGGATCACAAGTGCCGGAACCGTGTTTACAACCGTGCGTGCCCCATAGGCTTCCTCCGGACCGTACGAAAAGTCCACTGCCTCATGTCCTTCTGTCCGTGCCAGCCGGCGTGCCTCTACGCTCCTTGCCAGCACTGTCACTTTTGCTCCCATCGCAGACAAAACCCTGGCGATCTCCCTGCCGCATCTTCCATACCCACTGACAATAATTTTCTGCCCCCGGATAGAATAATCACTGTATTTTAAAATTTCAGCAACCGTTGCTTCTGCTGTAATACATGCGTTGCGATGCACAACCACCGCATCTGTCATCATATCATAATATTCTGTTCCCGCATCCTCACAGCGCTGTCTCCACTCCGGTCCAAAAACCCCTCCAAACAATATCCAGTCCCGTTCTTTTTTCCCTGTCAGTTCCTCCTTTAATATAAGATTTACATCATGGTTTCTCTCAATCTTCGTAACAGGAACCGGCAGCACCAGATATTTGCTGTTGTCCAGCACTTCCAGTGCCTCTTCCTTTTCCACTCCCCGTCTCCAGTCCAGTCGGTGTATCTTTCCCGGAAGACATGCGGCAAGATTGCTTTGTCGCTGATCCGTAACAAAAATCACGATATTTCCGGTCATATAAAAACGCTCCCTTCCATATAACATATGAAAGAGAGCGTCATAAGGTGCAAGATCGTTCTTACTAAAGTCTGGTCTCTACAAAGATATCGTAGATTGCCTTGATGGCAGCCTCGAAATCGTCATTGCTGACACCAATAATAATATTTAACTCGGAAGATCCCTGGTCAATCATCTTGACATTGATGTTCGCATGAGCCAGTGCAGAAAAGATTCTGCCTGCAGTACCGCGGGTAGATTTCATTCCACGTCCCACGACAGCGATCAGACCCAGATCCGCTTCCAGATCAATCACATCCGGATGGGTCAGACGGCGGATGGAGCTGATCACCTGCTGCTCCTTGCCTTCAAACTCTTCCTGATGCACAAATACGGTCATGGTGTCAATACCAGATGGCATATGCTCGATCGAAATTCCGTTTTCCTCAAATGCCTGTAATGCTTTACGACAGAAGCCAACTTCGGAATTCATCATATCTTTGTCAATGCTTACTGCGACAAATCCTTTTTTACCGGCAATACCGGTAATCGTGTATTCCGGTTTCTGGCAGGTACTCTCTACGATCAGGGTTCCCTCTGCCTCCGGATCATTGGTATTGCGGATATTGATCGGAATGCCGGCCTTTCGTACCGGGAATACCGCATCCTCATGAAGTACGGAAGCTCCCATATAAGAAAGCTCTCTTAATTCGCGGTATGTGATCACATGGATCGGCTGCGGATTGTCAATGATACGCGGATCTGCTACGAGACATCCGGATACATCTGTCCAGTTCTCATATAAACTTGCATGACATGCTTTTGCAACAATGGACCCGGTAATATCCGAACCGCCGCGGGAGAATGTTTTCACCTTTCCATCCGCACCAATTCCGTAAAATCCAGGAATTACAGCTTTCTCACACTCTGCAAGTTTCTTTGACAGTACCTTATCCGTCTTGTCTGCATCGAGATTTCCTTCTTCATCAAAAAAGATTACGGTTGCAGAATCAATAAACTCATATCCAAGATAATCTGCCATAAGAATACCATTCAGATACTCTCCGCGGGAAGCCGCATAATCCACACCGGCTTTTTCCTTAAAGTTTTTGGAAATTGTCTTAAACTCCTCATCCAGCGTTACTTTCAGTCCAAGTCCGTTGATAATGGAATCATAACGCTCTTTGATCTTCATGAGAGGAACACGGAACTCCTCGCCTGCCTCTGCTTTCGCGTAGCATGCATATAACATATCCGTAACCTTGGTATCTCTGGAATTACGCTTTCCAGGAGCACTCGGCACTACATATTTTCTGGATTCATCCGCACGGATAATATCGCCAACCTTGGCAAACTGCTCGGCACTCGCCAGCGAGCTGCCACCAAATTTTACAACCTTAACCATTTTTAACTTTTCTCCTTCAAGAATAATAACTTCTGTTATTATACTTCTACCGTCTGTCTTTCGTCAATTATTTTCTTCCAGGTAGATCACATCCGTTGCGATCGTATTACTCGATCCGTCCACCTGCAGAACTCCATAGGATGGCGGTATTCCGTAAGGCGGCTGTCCGATACTTCCCGGATTCATGTAGGTAATCCGGTTGTGTTTGTCATAAAAAACCCGGTGGGTATGTCCGAACAGTGCGGCATCGACCTTCCGCTCCTCTGCCGCATATTCCAGATTCAGATATCCGGCTTTTACATTAAATGTATGTCCATGACAGATCAGTATTTTTTTCCCTTCGATCAGAAGAATCCGTTCCTGAACTTCCTGACGGCAATCACAGTTTCCCGGCACCTGTTCCATCACAGTCATAGGAAATTTCCGGTGCAGCTGTTCTGCATCTGCCCAGCAGTCTCCCAGATGAATGATCATATCCGGATGTAATCGGCCGACTGCCGTAACCATATTATTTACATTTCCGTGCGAATCACTGAGCACCAGAATTCTCTTCATATAAAACATACTCCTTTTCGTTTAAAAAGCAAAAAGACCTTTGCTCCGGCATCCTCGCCAAGGCAAAAGTCTTTTCTCCTTCTCATTTCAGCGATGACTATCCCAGTCGTTTCCACTGCTTACTACATTTGTAGTAGGAATAAAACATGCAGTGTTCCGCCTGCTCACAGCGCTTTGGTGCAGTCTCAATGCTGCACTGGCAGTTTACAATTGCATCTGCCTTCCCCTTACAATTTCCCTTTAACATGACATCGTCTAAAACTTCATCTGACATACTTCTTTTTGCTCCTTATTACTACCAAGTTTTGTTCACGACGATCTTCATTATACAATATATGGTAGGTAAAGACCATAGGTCAAATCTCACAAATAGACCTGCCTGTTTTGTAAAAATTTTCACTTGACGAAACAGGAAAAATGCGCTAGAGCTCCAGCTTATTTATTAAGTTCAAATTATACTTTTCCGCCAATTCCATACATTTTCTGTAAGAATCCACATCCTGAATATGTCTCACACAATGGGCATCCAATCCGAGAATCGCTTTATTTCCGACTTCCCCGGCAATCTTCCAGAAACGCTCTGCCGGATAATGCCTTGCCCCTTCTCCCATGCCGAGCATGTTGATCTCCAACGGAATGTCCAGTTCCTTCATTTCTTTGCACAACCGGGTCATCTCCCAGTCGTATACCGAATCCATTCCCTGATAATTCATCAGATCCGGATGGGCAAGATATGCATAACTTCCGGTCTTCATCCCTTCGATTACGAGATCCACATATCTGCGGATACGGCTTTCATCCTCCGTCTCTGTACCGGTATATGGTCCCATTTGTTCGGAACCGAGAAAATGCTGTCCCATAATCATATAATCACATCCAAGATTCCGAAACAGCCGCATCTGCTCCTCATAAAACTCCGGAACGTATTCCGCTTCAAATCCAACATATATTTTTATCTGATCCTGATACTCTGCTTCCAGTTTCCGGATCGTCTCTACATATTCCGGTGCCTGCTGCATCGTCATGCGAATTCCGGATACATATCCATCCGTATACGGACACGGAACATGATCCGAAAATCCAAAGATTTCTATTCCCATGGCAATTGCCGCTTCAATATATTCTCTCTCCGTATCACAGGCATGCTGGCACCGCCATGTATGTGCATGATAATTTGCTTTTAAAAAATCCATTCTGTTATCCTTCATCCGTTTATTCGCCTATCATTTTAACATGGAATACGTTTTATGACAACAAAAGACCGTGTGCATCCTCTCATGCCCACACGGTCTTTTATTATTTCAAATACTCAAATAAATTACTCCCTATTGTTTAAATGAACAATATTTCTATTTTTTTTTTTCGACAAAGAACATATATAAGCGCAACGAAAGCAAAAAGAGCAGTTGCCATTATATGTCGGCTATTTGATTGTGGAATTTTTATGAACATACAAAAAAGTGTTACAATCAGTGTTGGGATTTCTATGATTGATAAAATAATAATAGATGGTAAAAAATCTTTTTCTCCTCCCTTTTTCATATCAATTCCTAACACAGCTACAATACAAAGAGGAATTATTTCTGACATTAATTCAAAACCATAATTCATATGCAATCTCCTTATTTTTCTCAATGTCCCCACCGCCTAGACCAAGAAACATTTTTTTTCAAAAGAACTTTTTCAGAAGAATCAGAATAAAAATCGCCTCTGTATCTATAATATATTTTTCCACTTGAATGACTAACACATCTTTCACCGTCAAAATAAATGCTATCCGGTATGTTTGAAATTTCTTTTTTATCCTTATCTTCTTCTACACTGATAGTATCTAACACAAAATTATTTTTTTCACATCATTTTAGTCTGCGCAATCTTTTGTAAGTTGCAACTAACATCAGTTTACTACTATTATCAAATATGTCAATGAATTCTTCAAATTTCATCAAATATTAATTAAATATTAAATAAAGTTTTATATTATTTTCTATTACAAATTCGCATCATATATTGTATTACTTTAATTATGGAACATCTGCTGTCCCATGATAACGTTCTCCTGATTTTTCATACTTTCCGATCCACTGTGCTCTGTTTTCATAAAAAACAGTGCTCCCGCAAGGAAGAGAAATACGATTGCGGATATCCCGATGTTTATACTCCCAAAAGCCTGAGAAGCCAGTCCAACCACCGTCGTTCCCATAAAGGATGCTCCTTTTCCGCAGATATCCATCAGACCAAAATACTCTCCGGAACGCTCCGGCGGAACAATCTTTGCAAAATAAGACCGGGACAGTGCCTGAATGCCCCCCTGAAACATTCCCACAAAAATTGCCAGCACCCAGAACTGCCACTGTGCCTTCATAAACACGGCAAAAACGGTAATCCCCGTATACGCAGCAATACAGGTTAAAATCAGCTTTCCGGTATCGTATTTTTCCGCAAGCCTGCCAAACAGAATGGAAAACGGAAATGCAACAAACTGTGTCACAAGCAATGCAAGAAGCAGTCCTGTGGAATCCAGCCCCAGGGCAGAACCATACGCCGTTGCCATATCTATAATCGTATAGACTCCATCAATGAAAAAGAAGAATGCTATGAGAAACAGAAAGATTTTCTTTTGTTTCCGTACACTGCGCAGCGTTTCTATGATACGTCCAACGCTTTCCCTCATGGCATGCGGTTTCCGCTCTACATAATGAACCTGGCGATACTGCTTCATTAAAGGAAGCGACATCACAAGCCACCACACCGCAACCACTGCAAACGCAATCATCATTCCTGTTTCAAAAGAAAATCCCATTTTCTGATACCCAAGTACAAAAACAAGACTTACGATGAAAGGAATGCAGCTTCCTGCATATCCCCAGGCATATCCGAAAGAAGAAACCCGATCCATCCGCTCCGGGGCTGTCACATCCGAAAGCATGGAGTCATAAAAAACCAGACTGGAATTAAATCCAACCTTTGCAATGATAAAAATTACCAGAAACGAAATCCACCATGTGGTCAGTCCCATCAGCAGACAGCCGGCGCACCCGACCAGAATACACGATAAAAAAAGTGGCTTTTTGAATCCCCTGGTGTCTGCCAGCGTTCCCATAACCGGTCCTAAAACTGCAACAATCAGTGTGGAAATGGATGCCGCATACCCCCAGTATGCCAGATAATCCACATCCGAAACTCCCGCATTTTGCGCAAGATAATTAAAGTAAACAGGAAGTATTGTGGAAACCATCAAAACAAATGCCGAATTTCCCACATCATAAAGAATCCAGCTTTTCTCCTTTTTTGTCAATTTAAACTGCATGTTTTACCTCTTTTCCATTTTGTACAACCTCTTTTCCAACCAGCTGTGATCCAAAACTATAATCAAAGATAGGTTCCAATTCCCTGCTTTCATCCAGATAAGTGCCAAACTGGCTGATCATCCGCAGGGCACTGAGTTTTGCTTGACGGTAATACTGCATCAGCTGCCGGTTGCTGTCTTCACACTGTGGATTTTTACGGTAATTTACAAGCAGACCGTGCATTTCTTTGTAATTTCCGGAAACATACAAAAGTGCATAAATAAAGAACCGCCTGATTCTGGATGGCGCAATCAGCATGTTATTATAGGTGATCATTCCTTTTAATGCTTCCCGGACATTTGCCGGTGTCGTTTTCGGATAAAACCAGCGGATCACTTCCGCATTTTCCATACACGGAACAATATGTTCCGTCAGATTCTGCCGCAACGGATCTTTCCCATCCATAAGCATAAGCATACGGTCAAACTCTACTTCAATTTCCGTATGGGAAATACCACTTGCTGCAATTTTCTCATCAATATACCCATGGCAGCTTACATCAAGTGCAAAATGGTTAAGCACTCCATAGGTGTATGCCAGAAATGGTTCTTTTTCCTTCTGGCTATTAATTATATTTTTGGCTCTTTCAAAAAATTCTTTTCCGGAATGTCCATGCAAATCATATCCGATCTGGTTGACCGGATTCGGTCTTAATGGCTTATAGTAAAACAAAATATCCGGTCCGTGAAGTCCGATCAGATACAGCTGTGGATATTTTTCAATGATTTTTCTCTCATTCCCTTCGAGTTCCCTGCGAACCTGCTGTCCAAGCCGGTAATGTGCATAAGTTGACGGCATGATTGTTTCTCCCCTTTCCCTGTCATCTTATATCCAATTATATTCCGGCTCTGTAAATTTTGGGATGGTGCATGTATAAAATGCAGGTAAAATTTATATAATTTGACCTTTTCCCAAACGTAGCATATAATAGGAAAAACCAATGGACATGTATGATTCTTGGGGGGATATCCATGATTACAATGTTAGCGAAAATCTTTATCAAAAACCGTCCGGCAAAAGAACAACGGCAGGCATATGGCACCCTGTGCAGTATCGTTGGAATCTGCTTAAACGTCTGCCTGTTTGCCGGAAAATATTTTGCCGGAATGTTAAGCGGTTCCGTTGCCATCACAGCGGATGCGTTCAACAACCTGTCCGATGCCGGTTCCTCTTTTATTACACTTGCCGGATTTCTTTATGCCGGGAAAACTCCGGATTCGGAGCACCCGTTCGGACATGGGAGGTTTGAATATGTGTCGGGATTTGTTGTAGCGATTGCTATCCTGATGATGGGATTTGAGCTTTTAAAAACTTCCTTTTCCAAAATTCTGCATCCGGAAGCCGTAGACACAAGTCTGCTTGCCATGGGAATTCTGGTATGCTCCATTCTGGTAAAAATCTACATGTACTGTTACAACCATTATATTGGGAAAAAACTCGATTCGGATGCCATGCAGGCGACCGCCATGGATTCGCTTTCCGACACCATTGCCACCTCTGTGGTTCTGGCAGCCATGATTATTATGCGCCTGACATCCATCAATGTCGATGGATTTGGCGGTCTGCTGGTAGCCATTTTCATCCTCTATGCCGGAATAAAAGCGGTCAAAGACACCATGGATCCGCTTCTCGGAAAAGCTCCGGACCAGACATTTGTCCGGGAAATCCGTGCCATTGTCATGTCCCATCCCAAAGTACACGGTATCCATGATCTGATCGTACATGACTACGGTCCCGGCCGCCGCATGATCACCCTGCATCTGGAAGTTCCGGGGGACGAAGATGTCTTTCAGCTCCATGACATGATTGATCACATTGAACGGGAGCTGGATCAGAAACTCGGATGTGAAGCCGTCATCCACATGGATCCGATTGAAACCAATAATGCCGCAATTGCCCAGATACAGCAGCAGGTAGAACAAAAGGTTCTTGAAATTGACCGCCGTATTACCATCCACGATTTCCGCCTGATCAACTGCGATACCCACACCGGCATTGCCTTTGACGCGGTCATCCCTTATGGTATGCGGATCCGTCCGGAAGACCTGAAGAAAAAAATTGAAAACAAGCTTCAGGAAATCGAAGGAAACTACCAGTTTATGATTCATGTGGATCAGAGTTATGTACCTGTATAAAAATAACGGTTCGCAGATTTCCGCGAACCGTTATTACTGACAGCTTTATTTATTGCATGCCCTAATCCTCTGCAAAAAATGCCTGCATAGTTACATTTTCCTTTGCTACCTCCACAAGGTTTACACAACTGTTTCCAATCCGGTCAATATTATGGAGCACATCATTAAACGGAATGGTAAGTTTGGAATCGCACTTTCCCTTTCCCACTCTGGCAATATGGTTTTTGCGCATTTTTTCACCCAGCTGCATGATGTCTTCTTTTTGCCGCATCAGTTCTTTGATATCCATATTCACATCCCCGGAAATCGCCTGAATGCAGCTTCCGTAAATCATCTGGATCTGTTCCATTGCCTTTTTCAGTTCTTTCAAAGCATCTTTGGAATACTTATGTTTTCCTTTATTCTGTTTTGCCACGGTTTCCATGATTTCCCTCGTCAGCTGCCCGATCCGGTCAATATCACAGAGAATGTACTGCATACCGGCACTTTGTGATGCCTGTTCCTCGGTCAGCACACCTCCGGAATACAGTGATGCAAAATAATCATTGACCGAAGCATACAGCTTCTGCAGTATTTTCGCCTTTTCTTCTACAAGTTCTGCATTTTCTTTATCAATCTTTCCGTTTCTGTACTGCAGTTTTCCGATCATTTCCTCTACAAGTTTTGCACAGTACATTACTTCTTTTGCCACCAGCTGCAATGCTGCTGCCGGCTGTGCAATCAGCTTGTTGTCCAGATATTTCGGATTTTCATCTACTTCGACTTCCGTTTCCTTTCCCTTTCCATCCGGTACAAGTTTCATCACAATCTTTACCATCAGAGGAATGAGCGGAATCCAGATCAGCGTCATGACAAGGTTAAATCCGGTATGGGCATTTGCAATCTGCCGTGAAATCACATCAATTTCGTTTCCCTTCGGCGAAATGAACTGAATCAGGGCTGCATACGGTTTTACAAGAAACAGGAATAAAATTGCTCCCGAAATATTAAATACACAATGGGCAAACGCCGTCCTTCTGGCATCTTTTGGCTGTCCGATAGATGCCAGCACTGCGGTAATCGTTGTACCGATATTGTCTCCCAACAGAATCGGGATGGCACCTGCCAGTCCGATGATACTGGTCACACCGTCCGGTCCTGCCTGGGCTGCAAAATTCTGTAATACGGCAATCGTTGCACTGCTGCTCTGTACAACAAGTGTCATAACGGCACCCACGCATACCCCAAGAATCGGAATATGGGATACTTTTCCAATCATGTTGACAAAGAATGCACTGGATGCCAATGGTTTCATGACATCGCCCATCGTCTCAATTCCAAGGAATAACAAACCAAATGCGAAAATTGTCTGTCCGATATTTTTCACCTTTTCTTTCTTTGAAATAAAAGAAAGAAGAAATCCCGCAAAAATGAACAGATAAATATAATCCGTTATTTTAAATGCAATAATCTGTGCCGTCATGGTCGTACCGATATTGGCACCGAGAATAATGGAGATCGCCTGTGGCAGCGACATCAGTCCTGCGCTGACAAAGCCGATTGTCATAACCGTTGTTGCGCTGCTGCTCTGTAACACTGCGGTCGTCAAAGCTCCCGCAAGCACACCAAGAATCGGATTTTTTGTAAGCAGGGCAAGGATTTTCTTCATCTTTTCCCCTGCTGCTTTCTGCAGGCACTCGCTCATCATATTCATGCCGTAAATAAAGATTGCCAGACCTCCGACCAGTCCGAAAATAATTTTCATCGTCTCGTTCACTTATGGTTCCTCCCCATTTCTTTTCATAAACTTTACACTCCGTATACTTTTTTTCTGAGATTGTAATAAGTTTATCATCGGAGTGTAAAATCAAACCATCCCAGAATGTAAACTCTGTGTAAAATTTCCGTAATGTTGTAAAATTGCTGTAAATTTGCGTAAAGTCTGTAAAATCCCTGTAAATCGGTATTTTCAGGCTCTATGACTTTAAACCCATTGTAAAAATATTTCCACAATGCTAGAATAAAATAGTTACAAAGGAAAATGTTTTGGAAAGGGAAAACACTATGCTATCATGTCCAAACTGCGGAGGAAATCTCAAATTTGACATTCCTTCCCAGCAACTCTCATGCGAGCATTGTCACACACTGTTTGATCCTTATGATTTTGACGGGAAAACAAGTGATGCCGAAGAATCAAAGACATTCGACGGAGATTACGAGGTCACGATCTTTACCTGTCCGCAGTGTGGCGGTGAAATTTTAAGTACCGACAATGCAGCTGCCGGTTTCTGCAGTTTCTGCGGAGCCTCCACGATTCTTTACAGCAGAATCAGTCACGAAAAACGGCCCAATTATATTATTCCGTTCCAGAAGACAAAGGAACAATGTAAGGAAGCGTACGCACGCCGTATGAAACATTCCATTTTTGCGCCAAAAGAACTCCGCGATCCTTCTTATATCGATAGTTTCCGCGGAATTTACATGCCTTACTGGGCGTTTTATATCTCCCAGAAAGGTTCTCTCTCGCTCGATGGAAAAAAGACTTCCCGCCGCGGTGATTATATTATTACCGATCACTACGCACTTACCGGGGATCTGGATGCCTACTACAAAGGTCTTTCCTATGATGCCTCATCCTCTTTTGATGACAATATCAGTGAAGAACTGGCTCCATATAATTTAAAAGGCATGAAAGCCTTTACCCCCGCCTATTTAAGCGGATTTTACGCGGACACTTCCGATGTGGATGCAAAAGTATATCAGGGCGATGCCGAATACACTGCATCTGCGGAAACAACCGAGCGTATTGCTTCTGACGGGACATTTGCCGGTTTTACCATGGATACCATCCGTCCTGAACAGCTCCATACAAAAACGGAAACCATCGACAGTACCATGTTTCCGGTATGGTTTCTATCCTACCGCAAAAAAGACCGTGTCGCTTATGCAACGGTCAACGGACAGACCGGACTGGTCGTTGCGGATATTCCGATTGATCCGAAGCGTTATCTGCTCGGTTCGCTACTCTTAGCAATTCCGATCTTTGCGCTTCTGGCATGGTCGGCGATCCTGCAGCCTTCATCCCTGGTAATGACCACTCTGCTTTTGTCATTGCTCGCCGCCTGTGTCTATTTCTACGAATGTGTTTCTATCCGTCAGAAAGATACCGGTGCAAATGACCGTGGCAAAATGTTCATCCAATCGAAGAAAGCTTCTGCTGCAGACAAACCGAAAACCCCTGAAGCCCAGCCGGAGCCAGCCGCAAAAACGAATCCGCTTGGCTGGATTCTTCCGCTTTGTGCTGCGGTACTTTCGTTTGGGGTATGGTTCCTGCATCCGGTATCGGATCTCTACTATTACGGAGCCGCAATTCTTTCCATGGCTGCCATCCTCGTGTCGTTCATCAGTATTATCCATGCGTATAATCTGTTGTCCACCCGCCGGCTGCCACAATTTGACAAACAGGGAGGTGATGACCGTGCGTAAAATAAAACGTATCCTTACGGCATTTGTATTTTGTCTGATACTCTCCGCCAGCACCATACCGGTTTGTGCATCCGCAGTTTCCGCTTCCAATGAGGAAACCGGCTACGTTTATGTGCTGGATGATTCTGCGGATTTTCTGACAGACTCCCAGGAAAACAGTCTGCAAAAGCAGCTGTATGATCTGACCGCATACTGTAATGTGGCTTTTGTAACCACAACCGGACACAGTAAATCTTCCACCGAAGATTTTGCTGCAGATTATTTTGATGATGTCTTTGGTCCACATTCCAACGGTACGATCTTCGTCATTGACCGCTGCCTGAATGAGATTTATCTCTACAGCGATGGACAGGCGCACAAAATCATCACCAATTCCCGCGCACGTTCAATTACCGATAACACTTATACCTACGCGCGCGATAAGGATTATTATACCTGTGCATACAAGGTCTTTACCCAGATCGAAACGCTGATGCAGGGCAAACGGATTGCAGAACCGATGCGCTACCTCTGCAGTGCGCTGCTGGCCATTGTTGCTGCACTGTTTCTCAATCTCTTTTTTGCGCTATGGAGTTCACGTTCCCACACGGCAGACCGCAGACAGGTGATGACCGGATTGTATGCACAGATGCAGATCAATAACCCACGCACACAATTCATCCGCCAGTCGCGTACTTACAGTCCGGTATCTTCCGGCAGCAGCGGTGGTGGCCATTCCGGCGGCGGAGGTGGTGGCGGTCACTCCGGTGGTGGTGGCGGTCACAGTATATAATCCTGTAGAAAATGCGCATTTGTGGTAAAACAGTGCTTTAAAAAATGCGCATTTGCAGGAGTTTCTTATATTTTAAGCAAAACTATTAATAAGGGCAGTTTTTAAACTGCCCTTATTTGAATCATATGTCATTTTTAATATACCTTCCACTTGTCAGATAAACGCTTCATTATTTTTTTGTAAGAAAACTATCAAGTTCCCCATATACTGTATTATCTGAAGATATTAAAATTTTTCCATTATCTGTATATAAGTAGTTCAAATATTCATATGGCAAGTCTATCTTGTTAAGCTTATTATGGCGACTGTCAATATTCCAGATTTCTCCTGTATCCCTGGAATATACCAAAGCATAATCTGCTTTTTTATCTCTGCCAGGTATCGCAATATCCAAATCTATCTTATTTATTATTTTTGCAACGGTCTTCCCCGATGCTACACGAAAAAGTACTCCACTCCCACTAAATGTTCTTATAAAACCATATTTTCCTGACATCTCAAACTTTGAAATTCTTTCATTTTTTAGCAAATTGATATTTTTTTTATCCAGCTTCAAACTATCAATATAGTTTCCAGCACAATTATACTTTTCTATTATCCATGAGTCCTTCCCTGAACTGTTTCTCAATCGAACTAAAGCATATATTTTTGACTGATATACTGCGAAATTATATAACACTTCACCATTTTCTTTTTTTCTGTTATAATCCTTCGATATCAGAATATCAAATTTTTTATTTTTCCACCAGAAACATCATATGAATCCAAATAAGTTATACTTTTCTTTTTATTTTTTTTACCTTTTAATGATATAATTTTATCCTTACATGCTTTCACATAAATTAATGTTTGATCTGTAGAATCACTTACCCCCAAATGCTTCTTTTATCGTATAAATAAAAATAAGCGAAAGTAGTGCAACCGTATCAGGTGGACTTCTTTTAGAGCAGCTTCCGCAGCCCCTTCGGGTAGTGATTCTTCATCACAGAACCTGCAAGTTTGCCCCAGCCGAGACTGTATCCATCTACCGTGATCAGATACCAGCCCTTCTCCCCTTCTGCCGGAAACGTCTGCCCGGCCAGATACGCGCGTGCTTCATCCACAGACAGATTCCAGCTGTGGCATGCTTCCTGCGGAGAAATTGCAAGTGCCAGTGCGTGTGCCGGTTCCAGCCGGTTCTTTTTAACTGTGCCAAGATGCAGACCCGGACGCAGCACATGCAGCCGTCTGGTTGCCGGCATATGTTCCGGCATCAGATACAGCTGCTCTCCAAAAAGAAGCAGCCTCCCGGCATCATCTGCCGGTATCTTTCCAAGAAACTCCTGTAATCCTGCAAGATATGCTTTTGCTTCTCCCTTTGCCAGCGGTTTTTCTTCTCCATTCGCACAATATCCCCGGTAATTTTCCGAAACAGTTCCCTCTTTTTCCAGAACTGCAACGAAATGTCCCTCTCCGTGCAGATGATGCGGAAATAACCGGATCGTATCGCCAATCTCCGCTGCCGGATGTTTTGTCCATGCCGCTACACCGTCTGCCATTCCCGGATATTTTTTCACCGGCACAATATGAAACTGCGGATGCTGTTCCAGGAAACGGCTGATCGTTCCCTCGTTTTCCTCCGGTGCAAAGGTACAGGTAGAGTAAACCATACGTCCTCCCGGCCGGAGCATGGAGGCCGCACATGCAAGAATTTCCTGCTGCCGCGCCGCACAGACCTGAACATTTTCAGGACTCCACTCCTCACATGCCTGTTCATTTTTACGAAACATTCCCTCCCCGGAACACGGGGCATCTACCATGATCCGGTCAAAATATTCCGTAAACATTCCCGCAAGTGTCTGCGGACTCTCGTTTGTCACCATCACATTTTTTACACCCATCCGTTCCATGTTCTCGGAAAGAATCTTTGCCCGCGCCGGATGAATTTCATTGCTGATAAGAAGTCCCTTTCCCTGCATCGCTGCCGCAATCTGTGTACTTTTGCCCCCCGGTGCCGCACATAAATCCAGAACTTTTTCGCCCGGCTGCACATCCAGATATGCAGCCGGTGCCATGGCACTCGGCTCCTGAATATAGTACACGCCCGCCTCGTGATACGGATGTTTTCCCGGCTGATCTTCCTTTTCGTAATAAAACCCGTTCGCTTCCCACGGCACCGGCTGCAGGTGAAAGGAAGTCTCCTCTGTAAACCGGTCTGTGTCGGTTTTTGACGGATTGATCCGCAGTGCCTGATAACACGCATCTTCGTAACTGTTTAGAAATGCCGGGTATTCTTCCTCCAGCATTTGTTTCATTCGATCTAAAAAAAGTTGTGGAAGCATATCATTTCTCCTAAATTTCTCCTAAAGTTTTCCAAAAAAACTTGGAAAAATATCCAACAAATAGTAAAATATAAATATGATAAAACGAAAGTACATGAGAACAAGACAATTAAAACCGGGCATGAAGCTCGATCATCCGGTCGTTGACCGTCTGGGACGTAATCTCGTTGCCAGAGGTGCCGAACTGGATGATTATATGATTGATTCCCTGTTGAAACTGGGTATTATGTCTGTTTACATCCAGGAGGGGGAAGAAGAGGAAAATCCAGAACAGGTTCCTGCTTCTCCAAAAGCAGAAAAAAATATCGAACGGCTCCGTACCGAAGACCGCGCAAAAGTTACTCTTTCTGCCAGTATCCGTGAACGTGTCTCTGCCGGTATCCAGTTTATCTACAACAATACGACCTCCGAGGAAATGGTTGCCACCACAGAGAGCATTGCCGATGACCTGATGCGTTCCATTAAAAACAATGATGCCATCGCAATTGATATCTCCACGCTCAAAACCAGTGACGAATACACCTTCAAACACAGCGTGGATGTAGCAACCATTTCCATGATCGTTGCCAAGCAGCAGGGACTCTCTCCCGAAGAAGTACGGGAAATCGGTGTCTGTGGTTTGCTGCACGACATTGGAAAAACCAAAATTCCAAATGCTATCTTAAACAAACCGGGCAAACTCAATGATGACGAATTTGCCATTATGCGGCAGCACTCGACATACAGTTACAACATGATCAAGGATCATGCGGAATTTTCTCCGGCTGTCTGCCTTGGTGTTTTGCAACACCATGAAAAGATCAATGGAAGCGGATACCCGATGGGTGTGTCTGCGGAGAAAATCTGCCCCTATGCCAAGATTCTGTCCGTAGCGGATATCTATGATGCCCTGGTTACCGAACGCCCCTATAAAAAAGCCTATTCCCAGAGAGATGCCGTGGAAATGATTATGTCCATGACCATGGAACTCGACATAACTGCCATGAAGAGCTTCCTTGAAAGCATGATTCTATATCCGGTAGACAGCATCGTGGAGCTAAGTAACGGTGAACAGGCGCGCGTGGTCAAAAATATTCCGCACTATATTCTCCGTCCTGTGGTTGTCGGGCTTACCAGCGGTAATGTTTACAACCTTGGAGAAGATATCAATTGTGCCAATATCATCATTCTTTAAACAACAGGGAACAGCTTTCGCTGTTCCTTTTTTATTGTGTTACCTCTTCACTTTCAAAAGGCTGTGCCGTCTCCGGCAGAAATGCGTCATAGATATCCACATGATCGTAGATACAGCGCCAGCTGCTGGTAGAGCCAGCCGTCACGCAGATATATTCTTTTCCGTCCGGCGTCTGTGCCATACTTGCCGCACAGCTTCCGGACTGATTCACAAAACCTGTCTTTGCCCCGATAATTTCACTGTGTGTATCCTTATCTTCAATTCTCCGCAAAAACCAGTTGGATATTGTAATCCCATCTGGATGTGGTTTGGATTTTGATGTCGTATAGGTTCGCGTTCCAAGAACTTCCCTGCACAGATCATTGTCCATTGCGGCTTTTAAAATCATTGCCATATCATACGGCGTACTGTAATGGTCATCATTGTATATGCCGACACAGTTGGTAAAATGTGTGGTCTCCGACAATCCCATTTTTTCCAGTTCCTGATTCATCATATCCACAAATGCTTCCTGTGAACCGGCCACATAAGTTGCCAGAGAAACCGCAGAATCTGCCCCTGATGGCAAAATGGTTCCATAAAACAGATCCCTTACCGTTACCTGCTCATCCACTTCGTATCCGGTATTGCTGCAGTCATTACTATAACTGAAATCTGTGGCATCAATACTGATGGTAACCAGCTCGTCCAGCTGCTCTGGCTTAATATTTTCCGCTGCTACCAGCACGGTAAAGATTTTGGTCATAGATGCTGGAATCATACGTTTTAATGCATCTTTTCCAGCCAGAATCGTTCCGGCATCCACATCAATGAGAATTCCCTGCTTGCTGACAACGGACTTCGGAAGCGATTTTGTCTCTGCGGTCTCCGTAGCGGAATAATCAAATACTTCCTCTGTTTCCGTCGGTATTTCCGATGCCTGCTCCTGCTGCGTCGGCTCAATCATCTTTGGATCTTTTTTGTTCTTTCCCTTTTTCCCCGGCACAACTGCCAATACCAGAACAACTGCTAAAATTATAACTGCTGCAACGGCTATGTACCATCTGTTTTTTCGTTTCTGCATTTTCTTATCTCCTGTCCTGCCTGAATTGCTCTTTTGTATCATAGCACTTTTCGGCTATAAATTGCAATCCATCAGATACAAACGAGACGCAAAATCCGGAAAATACCGTACGTTCTCATTATACCCGGTGCCTCCGAATGCCGGGTGCAAATGTACACCTCCATACATCAGGGCATCCCCGTATGCACAGAAATCCTCCTTTTCCCCATCCATCTTTACAAATTTTGCCAGCAGATGATGTGTCACGGAATCCGGGCGGATATGTACCGGAGCAACCGTGTTGACCAGATCCCCAAACTCCAGAATACTGTACGTTAACGCGCGGTTGGTAAAATGGTACCGTTTCTCTTTTGCAAGTCCTTTGGGATAATACGCATGAAACTGTGTATTCGGTTCCGCAAGTTTCTGCATCAGCATGCCGACTGCCTGTGTCTGATCTTCTGAAACACAGGTCCATTCTGTGAGATTTCCGTCAGCAAATGTCCGCCCACGATAAAATGTGCCCTGCTGCAATACACTACGCCACTTCCTGTACAGTGCAATCTGAGCCCTGATCTCCTCAAGTTCCTCTCTGGTACAGTCACAGAAATTACATTCATACCCCAGCACTGCGAATGCGGCAACTGCAAAGCGGGTCGTAAGCGGTGTCCGGCGCAGCGTCTGATGGTTCGGACACGCAGATACATGTGCACTCACCGTTGAGAGAGGATACCCGTAACTGTAATTTGTCTGTATGTCCGCCCTGCAACAGGCATCTGTGTCATCGCTTCCCCAGATCTGCGGAAAATAGCACAAAATGCCGGGATCAAAACGGTTTCCGCCTGCTGCACACCCTTCAAATAAAATTTCCGGAAAACGACGGGTCAGTTCCTCCATGCACCGGTATAGTCCCAGCACATAACGATGTGCCACCTCTCCCTGCTGTGCGGCCGGCAGGCTCTGTGAATAATAATCGGAAAACGTCCGGTTCATATCCCACTTCACATAAGAAACCGGTGCCGAAGAAAAGACCTTTGTCATACTGGCAATGATATACTCCTGCACTTCTCTCCTGCCAAGATCCAGAATTCTCTGGTTTCGTCCTTCTGCATGCGGTTTTCCGGGAATTTCAATGGTCCAGTCCGGATGCTTCCGGTAAAGGTCACTGTCCACACTGACCATCTCCGGCTCTACCCAGATCCCAAAAGAAAGCCCCAGATCTGTAATTTTTTTGGCAAGGCGCGATAAGCCGCCGGGCAGTTTTTTTGTATTCGGCACCCAGTCTCCCAATGAAGAAGTGTCATCGTTTCGTCTGCCAAACCAGCCGTCATCCACCACAAACAATTCGATTCCGGCATCTTTTCCCACCTTTGCCAGCTTTAAGAGCCTGCTCTCACTGATATCAAAATAGCAGGCCTCCCAGCTGTTTAAAAGTACCGGGCGCGGCCTGTTTTTCCAATATCCGCGCACGATATGCTCCCGGATAAACGCATGCATCCGCCGGCTCATGCCTCCCCATCCATCCGGTGCATAGGTCATAAAGGCCTCCGGTGCCTGAAACTGTGCTCCCGGCTCCAGTTTCCACGAAAATTCCCGTGGATTGATCCCCGTAAGAAGCCGGAGTTTTCCAAAACTGCTGACCTCCGCAGTCTCACAGTGATTTCCACTGTAGATCAGATGAAATCCGTAACAGTCTCCCTGATCTTCTCCCGTTTTCGGACGACTCAGCATCACAAACGAATTTGCCCGGCTCGACGTGGTTCCGGTAAAAGAATCATTGACAATTCTGCCACCGGTCAGCGTCTGGTCACAGCGGTGCATCTCCCGCGCCCATGCGCCGCGAAATGTCGTAAAAATATAATCACTGTCATCAAAATCCAGCTGCAGACTCATCAGACGGGTAAGCTGTACATCCTGACTGCTGGCATTGACGATCTTCGCACTCCGTCCGATCACATCTGCCGCCTCATAGACATAGTAGTAGAGCAACAGCTTCAGAGCATACTGCCGGTCCACCATTGTCACACACAGCTGCTGCACTTCTCCCGCACTTCCATAGGAACCCGGAAGTCCGTCCAGCGCATCTTTTTCCCCGGTAATAACGGCATCTTCATAGCGGAAATCCAGAGTCTTTGCCCCATCATAAAGAATAGCCTCAACAAACGGCTCACGGATATCGCCCTTTCCGTACGAAGACATTTCCAGCCGCACATCCTCCAGCGAAAAACCGGCATGCTCTTTTTCACAGATATTCACATTTCCCGGTGCAAACACATGCTTTTCTGTCAGAATTGCAAGATCCTCCTCACAGTCTGCATGAAGGCGTCTTCCATAATACAGATGCTCCGGATGTCCACTCGGCAAAACTGAAAATGCATACGTTGTATGCGCGGTATCCAGTACGAATGCCTGTCCAATTTTACGAATCATAGCTGTCATCCTTTCTTTTAGCAGTTCTCCTGATTTTTAATTGCTGCATTAATCTCCTGCAGCTTTTTCTCTGTCAAAATATATTTTTTCCGAAATACCAATACCGCGATGAAAAGACCGATCATCGGAATTCCCGCCATCGTCAGCCGCAGTCCCAGCACCGAAGAATCCGCTGCACGCGCAACAACCGCCGCACTTGTATCCTGCTTGAGGTTACAGAGAGACAGACAGATCGCTGCGATCAGCACGGCAACTCCCGAAGCCAGTTTCACAACAAACGTCTGCATGGAAAAAATCACACTTTCATCACGGCGGTGATTTTTCATTTCCCCATAATCTACCGTATTTGCCAGAAATACTGTGGTAAGCACGGTCAGCATGCCAAATGCCGCAAAGATCAAAAATCCCGGCACCACCAGGGCTCCAAGCGCAGTATGACCGCCAATCATCAGCACAAGCAGAATCGCATACCCTGCGATTGCCATTCCAAAACTCAGGTAGAACACACGGATACTGCTCATAAACTGCCGCAGCAGCGGAAACAATACCATCATGGACAAAATCTGTACCGCTCCGCCAAATGTACTAAAAAGTGTATAGCTGTTATACCAGCTCTCCCCACTCACATCATACTTGAAAAAATACAACAGCAGATTGGACGTAATATACAAAGAGCAGTTAATCAGTACAATGGTGATGACAACCGTCATTGCCTGATCGTTGTGAATCAGCGCCGAAAACATCTGCCGTACGGTCGGCGTTTCCATATGAACCGTGGATTTTTCCCGGATCGTCAGACAGGTGATCGTAATAAACAGCACAAACAATACCGCAACAATAAGTGCAAACCAGCGGAAACCCGTGCGCTCATTTCCCTGTCCCAGCATATACACACATTTCATCGTAATAATCGTAACGAGAGCGGAACCGACACCCGAACAGGAACGCGCCATAGTTGTTAAATTTTCGCGCTCTTTTCCGCCTTCTGTAAATGCCGGAATCATCGACCAGAAAGGAATGTCCATCATGGTATAGGTGACTCCCCACACAATATAGGTAATGGCTGCATATGCCACAATCCCACTTCCATTCCATGCCGGCGGTGCGGCAAACATCAGATACAGCACGATCGCATTGCACAGGGTTCCAACCAGAAGCCATGGACGGAATTTTCCCCAGCGTGTTCTGGTTTTTGCAACAATCACTCCCATAATCGGATCGTTAAATGCATCAAACACCCGCGCTGCCATGAGAATAATTCCCATTGCCATCGCACTTACTCCGAGAACATCCTGGTAATAATACAGAATATAGCTCGCCGAAAGCATATATGCCATATCTTTTCCGACCGCCCCCAGGCCGAATGCCGTTTTTTCTTTTGCTGATAATTTCATTGTATTTCCCCCTTACTCTTCCCGTGCCACCTGAAAATGTTCACAGATTTTCCCCGTCTGCGCATTTTCAATTGTCAAAATTCCTTCTCCGGCCTGTCCGGTCGTCTTTACATAAGTACCGCCCATACCTCCCTGTAAACATATGGTCTTTGGACCGATCAGTTCCAGAACACCTTTCACTTCAAACTGCACCGGTTCATTGAAAAATCCCAGCACATTTCCATTTTCATCCAGTGCCCGGATACGAACCGCCGCCATATCATAGGTTCTGCCTTCGGTCAGGTTATGTGCACTTACCTTCACCTCCAGATGTGCCTGCTGCATCGGCTCCTTGATCACGGTCTTTACCACTTTTCCGTCCCTGACAGCCTCAAACTTATAGACCGTGGAAGTCGTCCCCCAGTCCCCGACATAACGTGTGTAAAGCGCAACCGCATCCTTTGGTTTCATGTGATAGCAGACCATCAGCCGCAATGCCAGAAGGTAGAACTTTGCCGGAAGATTGTTCAGCCCGTAATACGCCGTCATGTTAAGCAGCTGCCCTATCAGTCTGGCCTGTTTCGGTTTCATCGGCTCATTTTCGACAATCGCATTTCCGATAAAGTCATTCACAGGAATCGGTCCATGCGCCAGTGCACGATATGGGGAGTCCTCCCGATGATACTCTTTGATTAATTTAGAGTTTTTGTACATCCGCACGGCATCCGCATTTGTAATCATCCAGTTTCCGCTGCGGTTTCCGCCCGGATGCTCTCCGATATCCATCGAAGAACTCAGTTCTAAAACCGGTGTATCTTCCTGCTGACTGCTATACACCGCCGCTGCAAGTTTCGGGTTGCGGAACATATCCATCACGCCATGGTAACAGATCCGGTCACCGCTGCCAAAATCCTTGTGCGTATTATAGTCAAACATACACCAGCCAAAACTTCCTGCAATATCCGGCTCCTGTGCCACCGCATTTAATACATTTGCATGACGGATTGCATGCTCCGTCCGGTGTTCCTCATCGTCAAACGGCTTGGTCGGAAACATATGCCCGTTATACTCACTGATCAGATACGGTTTTTTCATATCCGGTGTAACTTTTCGTTTCGGATTACACCCCGGATGTCTGCCATCGTGAAGAAAATCGTTGTACGTATAAACATCCTCCAGAAGATGGCTTTTCTTTAGCATCCGCACTCCGCCGGTTGCCCGCGTATCGTCCAGTTCATGTGCCACCCGGTTTGTTTCCCTGTAAAAAACATCGTCATCCTGCGACTCATTAATCCGCACACCCCAGAGAATAATGGAAGGATGATTGCGGTACTGCACGATCATTTCCTTTAAATTCTGCACCGCCTGCCGCTTCCATTCTTCATCCCCGATGTGCTGCCACCCCGGAAACTCGGTAAACACAAGCAGGCCAATTTCATCACAACGACGGATAAAATCCTGCGACTGCGGATAATGGGAAGTGCGCACAGCATTCACGCCAAGTTCTTTTTTGAGAATATCGGCATCGAAAATCTGCATGGATGCCGGCGCTGCATATCCCACATACGGATAACTCTGATGACGGTTTAACCCTCGAAGCCGCAGTTTCTTTCCGTTCAGATAAAAACCATCTTTTCGGAATCCGGCATCCCGAAACCCTGTGATATCCACACGCGCATCTATCATTTCCCCATTTTTCCACAAACTCGTACGGATTTCATACAAATATGGATTTTCCGGTTCCCACAAACGGATCTCCTGCACCGGAAAAACGGTTTGCACATTTGTCTGTTTTACCGGCTTTTTTCCCAGGGGACTATATGCACCCTCGCCTTTTTTGCGGATTTCCTGCTGCAACGTTATCCCATCCGAAATATTCTGTACCGTAATCTCTGTAGTCAGCTGCAGAGGATGTATCTGTGGCTTGATAAATACATCTGCGAGATGTGTCTTATTTCTCACCTGCACATAAACCTCACGATACATCCCGCCAAAAGTCATGTAATCTATGGCATATCCGAACGGCGGAATATTCAAATTTTCCCGGCTGTCGACACGCACCGCAAGTACATTGTCCTCCCCATATTTCAGGTATTTTGCAATTTCCACAAAAAATGCCGTATAACCGCAATGGTGCGCTTTCACTTCTGTCCCATTGACATAAACAACCGCATCATGCGCCACTCCCTCAAAGGTCAGTTCCACACTTTTCCCCTGCCACGCTTCCGGCGCCATAAAATGTCTGCGATATCCACACAGCATCTGATACGCATGCTCATCAAAGTAATGATACGGAAGCTCTTTGCAGGTATGCGGCAACCGCACATCCTCCATCTCATTTTCCGGATATACTGCCTCTTTCATGGCTTCTTCCCATGTTTCGGCAAATTTCCAGTCATTGTTCCAATACAACCTCTCCATGCTTCTTTATGCTCCCCTTTCGTTTTACCTCTCCGAAGCAATTCCATACATCAGAATCCCGACAACCTCCTGCAATGCCTGCGCATAAGTAATTTCATTCTGCAGCAGGATATCGCGCTGGAAAAACTGCTCTAACGATGCTTCCAGCATCATCTTTAAAATCGGAATCCGAACCGGACGGATCACACCTTCCTGCATGCCCTGTTCCAACAGGGCAATGGTCGTTTCCCAGCCTGTTTCGAGCCGTACTTCCACCTGATGATAAATCTCCGGATATTTTTCTTTTAACTGATATAACTGTCGAAAATCCACATCCTGATAACATTCCGGCATCACACCAAGGATTGTGTGAATCTTTTGCAGGGTGTCCATCTCCGGATTCTCTACGATCTTCTGCTCACTGTCCTTGATCCGGTCAAACAAATAGTCCACCGTTTCCAGAAACAAAGCCTCCTTATCACGAAACACCTGATAAATCGTTTTTTTACTGATCCCTAAAATCTTTGCAATATCATCCATCGTAAATTTCAAACCCTTTTGATTGAATGCCTGCAACGTTCCCTGCATAATGTTCTCTTTCAGTTCTTTATTCATTCTTTTCATCCTTTCTGCCGGAAGGAAACTATTTTCTTCATTTCAGTTTCCATTATAGTAGCATGTTCTCTCTCTTCCTTCAAGAAACTAAATGCCCAAAAATCGTTTCCGATTTTTGGGCACATTTTTTACGCTGCGTTTTATCCCCGCATCAATTCCCTGCGCACCGTTTTTCTCACAAAATAAAAACAGATGACCTGCATCACAATCGTGATGATCCAGGATGCCGGATAAGAAATAAACAGGAAGTACAACGATCTGTGATGTGGGAAAAATCCAAAAATCCAGAGAATTCTCGTTCCGACCGTACCGATCACCGACAGGATCATCGGCACTGCCGAATGTCCCATCCCCCGCAGTGCTCCGGGAAACAAATCCATAATGCCACACAGAAAATACGGCACTGTTGTAATGGCAAGAATCTCCATGCCGCTCTCGATCACATCCTTTTCTCTCGTATATATACTAAGTACCTGCGGTCCGAAAAACCATGCGCCACATCCCAGCAGCAGGGAAACACTGACCGTAAGAATCAGACAGTCGATCAGCACACGATCCATACGTTTATATTTTCCCACACCATAATTCTGACTCGTAAAACTCATACATGCCTGTGTAATGGAATTTACCGACATATACAAAAATCCCAAAATATTATTTGCCGCTGTATACCCCGCCATCGCCGTATCTCCGAAGGAATTCACGGAAGACTGCAGCAGCGCGTTTGAAAAGTTAATAACCGTACTTTGAATCCCGGCAGGAATTCCCACCTGAAAAATCTGCAGCAGATAAACCTTTTTTATTTTCAGCTTCGAAAAGCGCAGCTGATAGCAGCTATCTGTGCGGTACAGGCATAACAAAACCAGAATGCAGGAGATCATCTGTGCCGTAATCGTCGCAGTAGCTACGCCTGCCACCCCCAGATGAAAACCGATCACAAGAATCAGATCCAGCAGTGCATTGGCACATCCGGAAATCACCAGAAACAACAACGGCCGCTTGGTATCTCCCACCGCACGCAGAATCGCTGCCCCATAATTATAGAGCATAAAAAACGGCATCCCCAGAAAATAAATCCGCATGTAAAGGGTTGACTGTGCAATGACATTGTCCGGCGTTCCCATAAGAAGCAGCGCACCTTTTGCACTGATTACCCCGATTCCTGCCATGAGAATTCCGCTGATCAGTGCCAGCAGAATGGCGGTATGTACCGTGTCTGACATTTCTTTTTCCCTGCCGGACGCAAAAAAACGTGCCGCAAGCACGTTAGCCCCCAGTGAAATTCCGATAAACAGATTGGTGAACACGTTGATGAGTGCCGTGGTCGATCCCACTGCCGCCAGTGCCTGTTTTCCCGTAAAATGCCCCACAACAATGATATCCACCGCATTGAACATCAGCTGTAAAATTCCAGACAGCATGAGTGGGAGTGCAAACGAGATCAGTTTATCCATGATCGAACCATTGCACATATCTATTTCATATTTGTTTGTTTTCAAATTTTCTCTACCCCCTTTTCGGTTCTGTTATCCCTCTGAGCCATAAAATACGCCGCTACTGGCGGCGTATTTGTTTGTCCTTATACATTCTCTGATCTGCGATCTCGATCAGTTCCATTATATTTTCATATTTTCCCACGGCATATCCCACGGAGGCAGATACCGGAATCTCACTGTTTTTCTGAATCGGCTTCATCACCTGCCTCCACTTTTCAATGACATCTTCTGCAATCTCCTGTGTCCCATCCGGAATAATCATAAGAAATTCATCCCCACCGTAACGGTAAGCATTGGTTTCCTCACTCGTCACTGCTGCCCGAATGGATCCCGCAATTTTGGCAATCAGCTGGTCTCCGTACAAATGGCCAAACGTATCGTTTACATATTTCAACTGGTTGACATCCCAATAAATAACCGCAACCAGGCGTTCTTTTGGCTCCATATGTTCCACTGTTTCAAGCAGTTTATTTTTGCTGTAAAGTCCCGTCATATCATCCATGGAAGCCGCCTGTACCATACGCATTGCATTTTCCATGGACTTGCGCACAATACTGTTTACACTGTTACTTACATAATAAAATGCAACCGCCATCAGCGATCGCGGCATCACATAATAAAGTGCCAGCGTAACCATAGGATTTTCGTTTACTTGGTTGAGCAAAAACACACCATCCTTCTGCAGATGATCCAGTGATGTCACCGTCAGCAGTGCCATGTTTGCATCACATACCCCAAAATAATAGCCCACATAAGTACTGATCGTAATCACAACCACTGTAAATATAAAGGCATAAACCGACAGTCTCTTTGAAGTATACATACTTGAAATGATAATCGGGATCATCATAATAATGATCATATGGTAGGTAAGGGATGCACTCGCGACCATGACAATCAGCCCGATGGCCGTAACGCTGAGATACTTGGTAAATGGGTGCTCAAGCCCCACCTTCACAAGCAGCAATCCATAAATCAACGCCAGCACACATGCCACCACATAGCCTCTGATAAAAATCGCCTGATCCACGATAAAAATATGCAGGCTGTTCAGAATCATCACAAACGAATAGAATAAAATGCAGATTCCCACCACACGGAACGCAAAAATATTCTGTGTCACATCCTTCTGCTCGTAAAAAGCATTTTTATTTGTAATTTTAGATAACAGTGCCTTGCAGGTGCTCATCCATATATCCTCCAGCTTTGTCTGCCTTTAGTATAACATATTCCTGCATGAGTTTCACTACTTTGATGAACTTATAAATTCATCAGGAAAATTTTCCATAACTTTTTGTCAGTGTTCTGCCATTTTTTCTATCGTGCCATGCATAACGGAATCAGTCCCTGCAAATGAAACTTCGTCTATGATTTTACATACCACATCAATAACCTTTGTAAGACTTACTTCTTCATCACGACGTAATTTTGTCATCGTGTTAGGAGCAATTTCTGCCTTTTTACGCAAATCAGATTTGCTCATTTTTTTATCCACTAATAATTTCCATAATTTGTTATATGATACAGCCATAGTATTCGCTCCTACCTATTCACATAAATCTTTTTCTGCTTCATATCTACCTTTGCAACAGCACCATACTGTAACGCACATCGTGGCATAGCATGTCCGAAATTCACATTATAAACGATGGGAAGTTCCTCATTGTCTATCACTCTAATAAGAATATCTTTATATTCCTGATAATAAGCTTCATCCTGTGGTTTTCCAACTAATATACCATTTACCACGTCAAATACTCCCTTTTCTTTCAGTAATAACACTTCTCTTTCAAACAATTCAGGAGTCGGTTTTTCTTCGCAGGTTTCTATAAATAGAATTTTCCCAATCCACTCTTCCTTATTTGGAAACAGATCATATCTTTCACAAACTTCCTTTTCATCTTCATATCTGCTATTGGTCAATACATCATAAAGGCTTTCCAAACATCCACCTAATAATCCTCCTTGGAAAATTTCACTTCCCTGGAGAAGTTCAAACCCACGTTCTTCCTTATGAGTTTTTCTTTCTGTTCCTATTGCGGCTCTTGAAAAATCTTCTCTTTCTTCATACCAAGTATCACTGGATATAATTTCATCAGATTCATTACCTTCCAAATAACTCTCAAATGCCCTTTTGGTATATGGTAACATTTCATCTGCAATTTCTCCCAAATCACAAATAAAGTTTGGTCCGTAATAAGTAGACAAGCCCAGTTTATAAAACATCAAATGATTGATCGTAGTATCTGAGAATCCTGTAAATAATTTTGGATGCTCCTCTACCGTCTTTATAAACTTTTCATCTTCCATTAGATAAGGCAAAAGTCTGTATGTATCATCACCACCAATTGCACAAATAATCCCTGCAATAGAATTATCCAGAAATGCATCTTTTAGATCTTTCGCCCTTGCTTGCGGGTGAGTTTGCAAATATTCAATACCCTTCAAAGCATTTGGCATAAATACCGGCTCCAAACCATATTCTTTTAATCTCTTTACGCCAATTTCAATATTATGACTGCAGAATTCTTCACCAAGCATTCCACTTGACAAGCTTACAATCGCTACTTTGTCACCTTTTCTTAATTTTCTTGCATATTGCATAACTACAAACCTTCCTTAGATAAAACAATATTAATTTTTATCCGCACGCTGCTTCCCCTTAAATTCCTTCTCTATATAACAATGTTCCTGTTTGGCAATCAACTTAAAACTGTAGATTGGACATTCAGATTTCATTTCGTTACAGCTGCTTTCAAAGTCCAGTTCGATAATATATGGCACCACAGAATCTTTCTTACCTTCTTCCGTCAAAGGTCTTGTCCTGTCTTCTTCCCAATCGTGTTCCGGCTGTGCGTGACGCACGAAATAAACTCTTGTCATTTGATCAGCTCCATTTCATCTTCCATTTTTACAAATCCATATTTTTCATACAATGGTCGTCCCATCTCTGTCGCCTCTAAAGTAATCTGTGATACGCCCTGTTTCCTTATAACCTTTACCAGTAAATCTAATGTATGAAGTGCAATCCCCTGTCTGCGATATTCCAGTGCCGTATACATATTCATAATATAAGCCTTTTTACCTGTTGGATTATGGTAGGTGGGCATTACCTGATAAAAACTGACACCACCTGCACCGATAAATGCCCCGTTATCATACACCAGATACGCAATATGCTCTCCGTTTTCCAACGCACGCCTATAATATGCATATGATTCCTCCTCCACAACAGACATATCCTCATCATTCGATAGTTTGTTAACTGCTCGAAGGACGATAATTCTAGTTTTTACAAGTTCATCTATGTCTGCTATGGTTGCTTTTTTATATTCATAGTTTTTCGCCATCACATACTCCCCCTCTAGATCTGTTAACCTTTTCGTAAAACAAATAATTCTATTTGCTTCCGCAAACCCCATTTTCAAATGAAACTTATCAAAAATTCTTTTACTGCATCCGTGTGGATACGATAGTTTATTTTTGAAAGTTCTCTCTTTACATCCCATCCAATCGCTAACCGATCTGCTTCATCTTTCTTTAATCGCTGATAATCTTTGATAGCTTTTGTAATTAATCCTCCACTAGATTTTCATTTATATATTTAAAATAAGGTTTCTTATTAACTTCTGTGCTATGTTCCAAATACCATTTAACACTATCCCTCAATCCGTCTTCTAATGATATGGTTTCTGGGTATATTTTGTTTTGACGCGATACATCCAAATAGTACTCATAGTTGTAAAAACTGAAATAATTTCGCTGTTCAATATCTTCATAAACATTTACAAAATCCGGTATTTTTCCTAAGCTTTCATAGCATTTTGTGACCCAATCTTTAATAGAAACTGCTTCAACATTACCAACATTTAAAATACGCTCTTGTGGCTTGTCTTTAATTATTACCTCCATCAACCTGCATAAATCTTTTACATGAAAGAATTGTAATTTCATACTGCCATCTTTAGGTAAATAGAATTTTCTGTCCGCCAAGGCGCAATCAAATACAAAAGCCTCTCTATACACGTTATTCATTGGTCCATATAAATAAGGCGGTCTTAATATATATGCATCTTTCACTC
>ERZ791815.96-NODE-96-length-97840-cov-95.491057_pt1 | contig 97840 bp, 115 predicted proteins | sample MGYA00510302_ERZ791815 | MGnify/ENA primary metagenome ERZ791815 (study PRJEB30046, sample SAMN00791995) | human gut metagenome | study: EMG produced TPA metagenomics assembly of the A metagenome-wide association study of gut microbiota in type 2... | reverse complement strand
CGTTAATTAACTCTCTCATTTTCAATCGATTACATAAGAATTAACAGAGTATTGAAATATACCAACAGATCTTTATTGCCATCAAACGTCACATCAGCCATCAGACAGCTATCCTTCCGGCCACCATTTGGGTCAAAAGTATCGTCCTTCGGATAAGAGAAAGGTATAATTTGTACAGTTTTCTCCCCTCGCATAATAAATACTTCAAAATCGAAATCCTTGGACTTGGGAGATTGTGTTCTTATAACAGCGTTAAGCGTATCTTCCGATGCAATATCTTGCTTGGTAAAGACTTTGCCCGAAATCACACTATCGGTGTCAATAGACATGCTGTCTTTGGTAGGGTTTCCCTGCCCCACCTTACTTTCCTTGCAACCGAAGATCAACATCAAAGAAAGTATTACTAATGTACTATCGATAATTCTTTTCATTGTCTTTAAATATTTTGATCATTTCATTGCGTTAATTTTTATTATTGTATGCAAAGGTAGTGCTTTTAGCCTTTAAGCCACTATCACACAACCCCTTTCTTTGAAAAGAACGTAAAATCAATAGTATTATTGCGATGATTGTACTTTTATTAATCGTTTCACTCGTTGTACCGTATTTACCCCTTAAACGGATGATTTCCCGACAACAGGAGTCAATAACATTACAATAAGTCCACAAAAGGAAGAACAGATATATGATTTGTCTGGGAAAAAGGTAATATCTACAACTCATTAAAAAGAAAAAATATTAGAAAGGAATTATGGAAAGCAATATTTGCCCATAATTCCTTTTATTTTTATATGACCCCACCAACTCCAATTGGATATAATCAAAACGGTACGACCGGTTTCCAGAAATCGCTAATTTGATTTAGTTTCAAGTTTCTCTTCCAAACATTAGCTTTAATAAAATGCTCTTCATAAACAGCCCTGTCTCGCTCTGGATAAATGTTCCCTTTCCAATATTGTCTCAATTCGGCAACCTTAATGAGATGTCCATTGGTGCATACATATTTTGCATATTCGTTCTCAGCGGAAGAAACATACACTCTTGAAAGAATACACTTGTATTTGTCGCTGATTTTGGGGTTTGGAATATCTTTGAATTCTTCAATTTTGTCATAATGCTCAGTATTAGGATTCCAAACACATGCATCAAAATGTTTAGTGCCAGAAGCACCAAAGCTACCCAAATAAAACAGCACATCTTCTTTTATACCGTCAAAATTCAAGTCAGTCAACAGACAACTATCAATACGTTCTTCATTTGGTACAAGATCATCATCTTCAGGATATTTGTATCCGAAGCGATGAATGGTCTTGTCGCCACGTTTTATAATCACTCCATAATCAACATCGTCAACCTCATGCTCAATCATAAGGCTTAGAGTGTCGTCATTACTTCTCATAGAAGAATCAGAAGTTGCTTCTTTCTGTAGAACACATTTCGTTTTATTCTTATTGCATCCCCATACAACAAGAAAACTACAAAAAATGAGTAGAATAAAAACTATCTTTTTCATACTTCTTTTTATTTTTATTTTTATTGCGACAAAGATACAGAATTTCTTTTTATTTTCTGCAAAAATTAGCAATTTTCTTACTCCACCAATAGCAATTGGATATAAATCGTGCTGTGGGAACTTCTCGCAGCCGATATAGAGCGTTTCGAAGGCATCGGTGCCGTCGGTACGGTGTTCGAGAAGGTCTTCTTCTGATTCAGGTTGTTTTCACCAAAAAAAGTGCAGATGAAGCGAAGCGTAACAGGAGATGAAGCCGTTGGCTGCTGCCCACAAAGGAAAAGCCATTGTCCTACGTTGGTTGGGCGCAAGACAAAGGCTTTATCTTGAAAGGCGGATTAGGAGGGATTCCGCTTCAATGCAAAATATCCTTTCTGTTTAATTTGGCTACTTTTTATTGCAAGCATTGCAATAATTCTAATTTACACTCGTTCTTATTGTAAGAAAGTACAAACTTTGTTGCTTAAATAATGTACTTTATGTAATAACAATAAAGCGATATAAAAAGATGAAACAAACCGATAAAAATATAAAAGAGATACGAATATACCATAGCCTTTGGAAGAATATTCTTCTGACTGTTGGTTGTTTCGCTTTTGCTGCAGGTGGATATTTCATACTCCATGATGCTAATACCTCATGGCCAACAAAAGTATTTGGCGGTATAGGAAGCATGGTGTTTTTTGGTTGTGGCGGAATGCTTATGTTTATGATGACTTTGTATAACATAACTACTCATATACCATTTTTGATAATCCATGACGATAGGCTTGACATTTACGAACAGCGCAAGAGAACATATCGAACAATCTATTTTAAAGATGTGGAGCAATTTCGCCTAATTAGTATATATTCTAACAACTACATAGCCATTGATTATTGTACAAAAACTTTGATGCGTAAGATGGAAAATGCTTCATGTCTAACCCAACGTATGATGGAATTTAATGTGTCTGTATCAGGAGCAATAGAAAGTATCCTCGTGCAAAATCTGACAATGAGGGGTAAGGAAATATGCAATACTTTGAACTATCGAATGAAAATATGGAGGTCGAACTGCAATTAATAATTGTGCTGTTGAGTTTTTATAGCACAAGACAAATACTTTATTGAAAAGCGGATTAGGAGAGATTCCGCTTCAATAAACAATATAGTCCTTGGATACTTTTACATTTTACTAATATCATCATCAAGTTGTTTCCTCCAGATTAAAGTTCCGATACCTGAAAAGATGAACGTGAAAATTAAAGCTGCTTGGGCATAACCGACAGGCAAATAATCTCCTTCAAAAAAAAGATAATCAGTTTTAGAAGAATAGTATAATTTAGGAAAATACCCTGACTTTATCTTGTCCAAAATTCGATCTCCCGTATGTAATGCATATTGTTTTGATTTATATGTTATTAAAATTGTATTTGAACGTTTATAATTAAGTTTTTCTTCATATCCATTATACTGATAATCTACAATAGACTTCTGAGTTCTTTCGATCTGGTTACCATGTAAATATAACAAATATAAAGCAAGAGATAAAACTAACCCTGCACAAAAAAGTGTTTTAAATAATGTTTTAATTTTCATATTGTTTCCAATTCAAATTTAAAGTGCTTATCATATCAATGTTTGCAAAAATAAACATTTCACTTTTTGTTTTTACCATTATCTTAATGAGCATTACATGGCAAAATGTTCTTCACCACATCCATTCCGAGGCAGCCTTGTTGTGCATAATCATTTTTTTTGTATGTCTATTATAAAAATCTGCGTAAAAATATAATTAAGAATATCACAAAAAGCATAAAGCCACATCCCCATGCCCGATTTGACATTTCATTCTCAAAATTAGATAATTCTGATGTTTTTTTCGATTTACTACCTTCATAAAGGGTTCGGTAAGAAATCTTGCGATGCCTTACAAAGCGTAGCCATAGATAGCGTAAGCCTGTACCGATACGAAGAATAATAATATTCCCCAAATAATATCTGAAAAGTTCTTCCATACTCAATAGAGAGCTCTGATTTTTTCTTATTCCCTGTTGATTCTTTCCTCCAATTCGTCTGGTGTAAGTATCTCCATCTTGGAGAAACCAAACCACTTTTTGCCTAAGTCCTTAATGGATGCACCTATGTGATATACACAGTTCGCTGCTCTCCCTTTTTTCTATTTTATCTGTCATATTTATATTCATTTTTCCAAAATCACAAATTGTGACTTTGAACATTACCATATTTAACTGCATTCAAAGGTAGTGCTTTTAGCCTTTAAGCCACTATTGCACAACCCCTTTTTTGAAAAGAACGTAAAATTAATAGTTTTATTGCTATGATTGTGTATTTTTAATCGCTTAACTCGTTGCACCATACTCACGCCCCTTCCACTTAACTTTTGCCACATCCCGAATGGAATACCCCTTGCGGAGTAAACTAATTAGTGCCTAAAGGGTGTTCAGTATTCAGTATTCAGTTTTTTTCGCGATAGTTACCTTTTTCATGGTTATAAATTGTAAGTAATTATTTTATATTATATATATATATTATTATATATATATAATATACTATCTATACAGAGAGTGGTAACAACAGCGAAAAAAACTGAATACTGAATACTGAACACGTTTCCATGTAATCGGTTATTACTTTGTAATATGCTGATTTATAAAGCAAAACGCAGCTTCTGTACCGCGAAAACATAGAGATGCGCCCCACAAAACATAGAGTTTGTTTTTTAAGCTAACTTTCAAATCGTAAGTTTTGCTGAAAATCGCTCCTTATCACATGTCTAAATTTGGTAGATACCGGATTTATTCGTATCTTTGCACCAGCAATCGAAGGAAATGCCTTAGGTGCCTGAAGGCGTTCTTCTATTAAGACCAACACGGGTCATAAATGATGGCAGGCGCCGGTCATCAATGAAGACCCCGAAAACGGCAGGAACGGGGCGTTCTGGGGAGTTGCAAAACAAAGGACTCTAAACATACTACAAACAACTATGATTAATTACAGCATCGTAATGCGTAGCGTGAACGCAAATCTTCTGGAAATCAACCAGGCAAAGTCACGCATCAACCAGGCGAAGAAGGAGGGCACAACCCCTGACCCAAAGGACCTGGAACTCGTGAAGACCGAGAAGCAGAATGCTTTCGCCATCTCACAGTACACCGACATCATGACCATCGAGAAGTTTGCCAAGCACATCACCTCTCATGGCAGTGTTTATTCGAGAGCCGACATCAGCGCCATCCTCTACATCGCCGTAGACTGCATGCGTGAGATGTTGCTTGAGGGCAAGAAGATTCGTCTGGGCGACCTCGGTGATTTCTCTCTCCTTCTCACCTCGAAGGGTGCCGAGGATGCTGACAAGTTCACCGCGCAGAACATCACCGGTGTGAAGGTTCAGTGGGAGCCTGGTCAGGAGTTCAAGAACCTTCGCGATGACGCCGAGTTCAACCTCGTAGCCAGCCGCAGTGCTCAGGCAGCCGTTATCAAGGCGATTAAGGAGGGTAAGACCAACGTTGACCTCAACGCCCCAACTACTCCGGATAATACGCCAGGCGGTTCTACCCCAGGTGGTTCAAACACCGGTCAGACCGGCAGCGACGGCCAAGGCTCTGAATCAAGCGGCGGTACTACCGGCAAGGACGATACTGGCGACGGCCTTGAATAGCCCAAGGATAGACTGGCTAGGATGCTAGCCCCCCTAGCCCAGCCTATCCGCCCCACAAAAAATTCAACATTCAACACTCAACATTCAACATTCAAAAAAATGAAAGCGAACACTTGGAAAACAATTCTTCAGATAGCCATCAGCATTCTGACCGCTATCGCTACTACGCTCGGAGTAACGAGCTGCATGGGATAAAGAACATGGAGTCTACCTTTTATAATAAGCAGACTCAGCCATAAAATGAAAATCGACCGCTCACCTCAATATGGGGAGAGCGGTCGTTTTTTTGTTTCTACCTAAAATCCGGTCATGAAGGGTCAAAGTCATTAAGGGTCATTTTCATTTTCAAATTCAAAAGATTCCGGTCATTAAGGTCACGGTCATTAAGGTCATTAAGGATTTCGGGTTTCAAAAATATCCCTCAACATCCCTCTATCTTATAAAATAAGGTTAAATCAAGTTCGCCCTGCAAACAAAATCCATCCATATAATCAACTTTCTGAATATTTTTTGTATTTTTGCAGATATATTGCGCTGATATGGGAGTTGAGCATGGCTTATCCTCCTAGATTATATAGACGCATAATGAATAATCAAAAATTAAGTAAATATGGACATGGCAAAATATATAGGTGAGACTACTGAATACGATAAGAAGCAGGAAGTGGAACGCCGTAAAGTGAAAAATTGGCTGAAGAGCGTCAGCGCCTTTGCCAATGGCAGTGGCGGTTGCCTATTGTTTGGTATTGCCGATGACGATACTATCATAGGGTTGACCGATGCCAAGACTGATGCCGAATTTATCAGCCAGAAAATTAAGGAGCGCATTGATCCTATGCCGCAAATCGACTTGAAGATAGAGCGTGTAGAAGACAAGGAATTGCTCATTCTTCATGTGCATGGAGGCGAAGATACACCTTATTATTATATAGGCGACAGCGTTCTTGAAACCTTTGTGCGCATTGGCAACGAATCGGTTGTGGCTGATAGTACCGAACATAAGCGTCTGGTATTAAGAGGTCGCAACTCTTCATTCGATGCACGCCCAAGCGATGAAATGTTTGAAGATTATGCATTTTCCAAACTTCGCAGCCGCTACTATGCCTGGAATGGGCTTAGTTTCGACAAAAAACATTACCGTTCGTTTGGCTTGGTTGACAATAAGGGAATACTTACCTATGCCGGTCTGTTGATGGCAGACGAATGTCCATTGCGCCAAAGCCGTGTGTTCTGCACAAGATGGAACGGCAAGACAAAAGCAGGAGGAAGCATCGATGCTCTCGACAGCGCAGAGATTACAGGCGGACTTGTAACTCTTCTTGAAGACACCATGTCCTTCATCCGTCGCAACAATCGTACCCTTTGGTATAAAGAACCGATGCAGCGCATCGAGATCCCTCAATATATGGAACGTTGTGTGATGGAAGTTGTAGTGAATGCCTTGGCACATCGTGACTATCTTATCCAGGGTAGCGAGGTTCATGTAGATATGTACGATGACCGTATGGTGATATATTCTCCAGGTTCCATGCCAGAAGGAAGACTTATCCAGACGATGAACTTAGAAGACATTCCTTCTGTCAGACGCAATCCGGTTATCGCAGATATCTTTGCTCAGTTGGGTTATATGGAGCGTAAAGGTTCGGGCATGGGCAAAATCATCAAACCGATTAAAGCTCTTCCTTACTTTGAAGAAAAGATGCTCCCAACCTTCTTCTCCGACCGTGCTCAGTTTACTGTCACGTTCCCCAATATGATCTTAGCTTGGCAGGAATCTCATCCTGATATTGAGGTAAACTTTGTGGAAAACGAAGGTGATACTCAAGATGTCCCTCAAGATGTCCCTCAAGATGTCCCTCAAGATGTCCCTCAAGATGTCCCTCAAGGCGATGACATAGATAAATGGATAGAGTATCAAGTAGCTGTTTATCCTAAAATAACAACAGAAGAATTGGCTTTACAAATAGGCGTAACATCTAAAACTATTAAACGTCGTATCGCAAAAATGCCTCATATTGTGTATGTAGGTAGCGGCTATAGCGGTCATTGGGAAGTAAGGAAAAAGGAATGAAACAAAAACTAATCCTGCCTCCATCCAATTTGCTACATAAAGGTACAGACAATAATTTATAAGAATGAAGAAGATATTATTCCTACACGGATTCTTCGCCACGGGCAGCTGTCCGATGGCGAGGGCCTTGAAAGAGGCGTTTGAGGAGACGGCGGTGGTGCTGACTCCCGACCTGCCATTGCACCCAAAGGAGGCACTGAAGGAGATTCGCTCCATCATCGACTGGGGCAGCCCGACTTGCTTCTGGACAACAGCTGCGGCTCTTTTCTTGCCCAGATGCTGGCTACGTTTGATCCTTTCTTAAAATAAAAAGATGAAAAGAATAAAGGAGTAAAATAGGAAAATGAACATAAATACATTACACAGTTGCCTCGCCTACTATCTTCTGGGCATCAATGCAGTTACATTCATCGTGTACGGCATTGACAAATACAAGGCAAAGAAAGCCAAGTGGCGCATTTCCGAAGCCACGCTTTTGTTGCTGGCTGTACTTGGAGGAAGCATCGGGGCATGGATGGGAATGAAAGTCTGGCACCATAAGACGATGCACAAGAAATTCAAATACGGCATTCCTGCTATTCTCCTGATACAGATTGCGCTGATGGCGTATTTACACATGAATCTTTGGAAACAAATAGTTTGAAGAAAATTATGGCAATGACAATTGATACAACAAACCTCTGTTCGCATCTTCAAAAGAAGCTGTTTGAACCTGAGGGAGTATATTATCCTATTTGGCAAGCCATGCAGAATAATGAGGAGTTGACTGCCGTGGTTCGCTCCCGACAGCTTCATATTTATCGTAATGGCAAGAAGATTCTCATTCTCGCTGGCAAGGCTCAGCCGAAGATTATCAGAAAGGATAAACTGAATGAATTGATAAAAACATAAAGAACAAAGCGTATGAATTTTCCTGAAATATATTCAGCAACAGGCATGATGGAGCTAATTTAGAAAATCGGCTTCCTCCCCCTCCTTGATAGCGGCATTGAAGGCTTCTCTGCCGAAGACATCGTGGCAGAGGATTGCCGATATGCAACTTTCCCTGAAGGCGGTTGGGACTGGCCGCAGCTCAATACTCCCGAAGAGCTCTATGGCAGGGAGGCTTGCCAATGCAACCGAACTCCCGAAGAGTCTTATCAGAGGAATTTCGAGCATCTGAAAGAAATCCTGCCTGATGCCTCGGATAAACAAATCATTAAATTAATAGGATAAAAATAATCAAATTAATTAGAATAAAAATGAGAAAGAAATCAAGAGCAATGGATAGTGAGTGGGCATTGGAAGTAATGCACAAGGCTCCGTATATAACGGTCAGTTTTATTGACGAAGAAGGCAAGCCTTATGGTTTACCCCTGTCACTCGCATCAGATGATGATGTGAACTGGTATTTTCATGGTGCCTTGGAAGGCAAGAAGTTGGAGGCAATCAAGGCTCATCCCGAGGTCTGCCTTTCAGCCGTAACCCGTTGTGCGCCTACAGTTGGTCCGAAAGACGGCAGTTTCACCCTGCAATTCAAATCAGCCATTGCATTCGGCAAGGCAGAAATCGTGACCGAAGATGCAGAGAAGATTCATGGTCTCCGACTAATCAGTGAACGTTTCCTTCCTCAACACATGGATGCTTTCGACCAGAGCATCGCCCGTTCCCTTTCACGCACGGCTGTAGTTCGCATCACACTTACTGAGCCACCAACCGGCAAGCGCAAGCAGTATGATAAAGAAGGCGTGGAAATGAAATATGGAAGAATGGAATAAAGAGGCAATTGCTCCTTCTATGTTGCATTATAAAGCAAAGAATTTATGACTTCACTTCAAGAAAGACTGTTCACCATGCAGGATAAGCAGTATGCTGCTTTCCAAGCCAAACTGACACCGGATAAGTTCTGCATAAAAGCGTCATAAGTTTTTAAGAATAGGGACACAGAGGCTTGGCAACCATCTTTAAACAACCTACGTCCTCACCGACTCAATCATTAAAGAGTTTGTAATGATGATGAAAATAAGCAAAATCAAGTTTATGCTTTATTAACGAGACGTTTTCTATAGGGGTGCTGAGTAGTTGCAATGTATGTTAAATCCAGTAAATCTTGTTAAAAAAATCGGCTATTAACTCGTATGTTTATACCTTTGCACGCAATTTTTAATTAAGGATAACTCATAAAATATGAGAGAAAATACAAAAAGTGCAGCAATCTGCACACATCAAGTAGGCTTTTGGGGATTGCTCATCACTTTGGGCATCGTGTTCGGGGACATCGGTACTTCACCACTCTATGTGATGAAGGCAATTCTCCACACAGGAGAAGCTATCAACGAAAGTACTATTCTGGGCGCACTGTCCTGCATCATCTGGACACTCACCCTTCAAACCACCTTTAAATATGTATGTGTGGCGCTACGTGCTGACAACAATGGCGAAGGAGGCATACTCGCCCTCTACGCTCTGTTGCGCAAGCATAAGAGAAGATGGATTTACATTCTGGCCATCATTGGTGCCAGTACGCTGCTGGCAGACGGAATCATCACCCCTGCTATCACGGTTACCACAGCCATCGAAGGACTCGAAACCATCAGTCCGCATCTGCCTGTCATTCCCATCACACTTGCCATCATCAGCGTCATCTTCTTCGTGCAGCAGTTTGGCACAGAAAGCATAGGCAAGTCGTTTGGAGTTTTCATGCTGCTTTGGTTCCTGCTGCTGGGTGTTGTGGGAGCTTTCAATATCGCTTCTTCTCCGCTGATACTGAAGGCTTTCAATCCTTATTATGCCATCATCCTTTTGGCAAAATCACCAGAATGGTTCTTGATTCTAGGAGCGGTTTTCCTCTGTACTACTGGTGCAGAGGCGCTTTATTCCGACCTGGGTCACTGTGGCAGAAAGAACATCACTATCAGCTGGGCGTTTGTAAAGACCATGCTCATTCTCAACTATCTGGGACAGGGAGCATGGATACTGAACCATGTGGATAAAGCTTTGTCAGTCAATCCGTTCTACTCCATCATGCCGCAGAGCATGCTGATTTTCGCCGTCATCATGGCCACGGGTGCAGCCATCGTGGCGAGTCAGGCACTCATCAGTGGAACTTTCTCCATACTGAGCGAAGCTATGAACCTGCATTTCTGGCCGCGCATGCGAATCAAGCACCCTACCCATGTAAAGGGACAGCTGTTTATCCCGATGATTAACCTTGCCATGTACATCGGTGTGGTTCTCATCATCCTGCTGTTTCGCGACTCCTCGCACATGGAGGCAGCCTATGGTCTCGCCATTACCATCACGATGCTGATGACTACCCTGCTGCTTGGTTTCTACCTGAGAACCAAGGGGGTAGCTCGCCTCTTCACGCTGATGTTTATGGGCGCATACTGCTCCATCGAAGGAGTCTTCCTTGCAGCCAATCTATCAAAGTTTCTCGCAGGAGGATGGTGTACGATGCTTATAGGCGGAATCCTGTTTCTGATGATGTATGTGTGGGTTCGCGCCATGAAGATACGCCGCCAATACATCAGCTCTAAACCGCTGGATGAGTATTACAAGATTATCTCCGACATCAAGACCGACGAGAGCATCCCTAAATACGCATCCAATCTTGTCTACGTAAATCATGCCGATAAGGAAGGCACCGTGGATGATAAACTGCTCTACTCCATCATCAACAAGCAGCCGAAACGAGCTGACCATTACTGGCTTATAAACATGGAGTTTGTGGACACTCCTGACACGCTGGAATACAGTTGCGAAACCCTGGTGCCTGACACTCTCTACAGTGTAACTATGCACATAGGTTTCCGCATAGAACCTCGGGTAAGTCTCTATTTGCGACAAGTTGTGGAAGACCTGGTGGCCGACGGTAAGGTAGATTTGAGAAGTACATATCCTTCTCTGCGGAAAAACGGAATTTCTGGTGACTTCCGATTCATCATTATCCACCGCGTTTATTACCCGGAGAGTTCTTGTAACCGTCAACAGAATTTACTGATGAGCATCTACGCTCTCATCAGCAAGATTGGCATTGACGAGCCGAAGGCATTGGGTCTCGACACATCTATGGTAGCAGTGGAACGTGTGCCGCTCATCATCAACCATCGTAACAGAAGCAGCAGACGTATCGTCCAGAAGACGGATGACCAGATAATGGATTTATAGCATAAAACAAAAGGACAGTATGTTTCAAAATATATTCAGGATATGGATAAGCAGATTTTTCAAACAGACTCACGTTCTCGCTGGAAAAAGTTCCAGTGGAGCATGAGAGTTATCGGGGCAATCATCGTATTGTTCATCATCGTATTTCTAACTTTATTCGCATTGGAAGGCAGTCCGAAGATTCCCTTCGTGCACGACTATCACAAGGTGATGACCGCAGAAAAGCCACTCATGCGCAACAATGAGACGGCAAAGGAATACAAGTCGTTCCGCCGCTTCTTCCATGAGAAGAAGATGCACACCAACTATGCCGAGGCCTCGATAAGAAAGACCCGTTTTACAGGAAAAAGAGACCAACTCACCGAGAAATATCTCAGAGAGTGGAACGATCCGCGCATGGGAATCCGAGCTGCATGGTATGTAAACTGGGACAAGCGATCACTGCTTTCACTGAAGCGCAACATCAGTCACATCAACCTGCTCATGGGCGAATGGCTGTTCATCAATCCTAAAACCGGAGCGCTCAATACTCAGGTAGATAAGAAAGCCCTCCGGCTGGCGCAGAAGGCAGGCGTGCCCGTAATGGCGATGCTTACCAACAACTATGGCGAAGACTTCAGAAGCGAAGCCATCGGCAGTATCATGAAGGATGCAGGCAGGAGAAAACTGTTTACGGAAAAACTTCTCGATGCCTGCCGTAAGTACAATTTTTGCGGAATCAACATCGACCTGGAAGATCTGCAGATAAACGACAACGCCCTGCTCACCACCTTTGTGAGCGAACTGTCGGCAGTCTTCCATAAGGAAGGACTCTATGTTACTCAGGATGTAGCTCCATTCAATGAAGACTACGACATGGAGCAGCTCGCCAAGTGCAACGACTATCTCTTCCTGATGGCGTACGACGAGCACAACTCAGCAAGCAAGCCGGGCGATGTATGCTCGCAGCAGTTTGTAGAACGTGCCACCGACTGGGCGGCACGCAATATTCCCAACGATAAGCTCGTTCTGGGACTGGCAGCCTATGGCTACGACTGGTGCGAGGACAAACAAGGAGAAACCGTAACCTTCAACCAAGCCGTAGCCTCTGCTTTGAACGCTGGTGCTCCGATAGACTTCAACGAAGATTCATACAATCTGAACTTCTCATATATAGATGACAACAACAAGCTCCATCAGGTTTATCTCACTGATGCTGCCACCTCCTATAATATCATGCGCTTCGGGGCAGAATACCATCTTGCCGGATTCAGCGTGTGGCGACTGGGCACAGAAGATTCCCGTATATGGAACTTCTACGGCAAGGACATGAGTTACGAAAACACCTCCAACTGGAACCTGCAGAAACTGCTCCAGATAAGAAGTCTGGACGATGTGAATTTCGTGGGCAACGGAGAGGTGCTGCAGGTGGAGTCGGAACCGCAGCCGGGCTACATATCCATCGTGAAAGACAAGGATGACGGACTTGTTGCCAATGAAATATACCGCAAACTGCCATCCAATTATACTGTAACAAAAATCGGTCGCTGCCACGCCAAAGACCTCGTTATCACCTTCGATGATGGTCCCGACAGCAAATGGACTCCCCAGGTGCTCAGTATTCTGAAGGAACACCACGTACCTGCAGCATTCTTCATGGTAGGTCTGCAGATGGAGAAGAACCTGCCCCTTGTGAGGAAGGTGTATGAAGCCGGGCACACCATCGGCAACCACACCTTTACCCATCACAACGTGATAGAGAACTCCGACGACCGCACCTATGCAGAGCTGAAGCTCACGCGAATGCTGATAGAGAGCATAACCGGGCATAGCACCATTCTGTTTCGTGCCCCATACAACGCCGACAGCGACCCAACCCAGCATGAGGAAATAGAGCCGATGATTCTTGCTTCACGCCGCAACTACCTGATGGTTGGCGAAAGCATCGACCCTAACGATTGGAAGCCGGGCGTAACAGCCGACCAGATTTACCAGCGTGTTACCGATGGCGTACACCATGAAGACGGTCACATCATCCTGCTCCACGATGCTGGCGGTGTCACCCGCAAGGCAACCATACAGGCCCTGCCGCGCATCATCACCACCCTGCAGAAAGAAGGCTATCGCTTCATCTCGCTAGAGGAATATCTGGGGATGAAACGCGAGACACTGATGCCTACGATACAGAAAGGAAAGGCTTACTATGCAATGCAGATGAACCTCACACTGGCAGAATTCATCTACCATCTGAGCGATTTCATCACCGCACTCTTCCTCGTATTCCTCGTCCTCGGATTTATGCGACTCATATTCATGTATGGTCTTGTCATCAAGGAAAAACGAATAGAACGCAGACGCAATTATGATAATCTCGGCAAGGAGAACATGCCTAAGGTTTCCATTATTGTACCAGCCTATAACGAGGAGGTAAACGTAGTAAACACGATTTACAATCTGATTGAGCAAGATTACCCGTTGTTCGATATCGTAGCCGTGGACGATGGAAGCAAAGACCATACTCTTGCAAGACTAAAAGAGAAATTCGGCAATCGTCCGAAGGTGGCAATCTTCACCAAGCCCAATGGAGGCAAGGCGGCAGCCCTGAACTTCGGATTGAGCCACACAGATGCCGACTTCGTAGTATGTATAGATGCTGATACGCAACTGCGCCATGATGCCCTGAGCAAGCTGATGAGACACTTTGCTGCCGACAAGGAGAAACGTGTGGGAGCCGTTGCCGGCAACGTGAAGGTGGGCAACTGCCGCAACATGCTCACCAACTGGCAGGCAATAGAGTATATCACCTCTCAGAACTTCGACAGAATGGCCTACTCTGCCATCAACGCCATCACTGTGGTGCCTGGTGCCATCGGAGCGTTCCGCAAGGAAGCCATGGAGAAAGCCGGATATTTCACAACCGACACTCTTGCTGAAGACTGCGACCTGACGATGCGCATCATCGAGGCAGGCTATGTTATCGAGAACGAAAACCATGCTGTAGCGATGACCGAAGCACCCGAAAATATCAAACAGTTTGTAAAGCAGCGCACCCGCTGGTGTTTCGGTGTGATGCAGACTTTCTGGAAACATCGTCGCAACCTCTTCCGCAGCCGTTATAAGGGATTCGGCTTGTGGGCTTTGCCAAATATGCTCGTGTTCCAGTACATCATCCCTACGTTCTCGCCGATAGCCGACGTTCTGATGCTGGCAGGACTGTTCTCGGGCAATGCCTGGCAGATATTCATTTACTATCTGATTTTCCTGATTGTAGATGCAAGCGTATCCATCATGGCCTTCATCGTGGAAAGGGAATCGTTGTGGACGTTGTTATGGATTATACCGCAGCGCTTCTTCTATCGCTGGATCATGTACTATGTGATTTTCAAGAGTTATTTCAAGGCCATCAAGGGAGAACTGCAGCAGTGGGGCGTACTGAAGAGAACGGGAAATGTAAAAATATGAAACAGCCAAAAATCACTCTTACAGGGATCCTAGCCATGCTTTCGACCAGAGCATCGTACGTTCTCTTTTACGCACGGCTGTAGTTCGCATCACATTTACTGAGCCACCAACCGGCAAGCGCTAGCAGTATGATAAGGAGGGCGTGGAGATGAAATATGGCAGATTGGGATAAATTCGGCAATCGACGGATGATTCCAACAGGGGAAAGTATTGTCTTTTTGAGCAAGGACGGAAGTGTCTTCACAAAGATGAAATCTCCATTTTCCAAGGCTCCTTTAGAACAAACTCATCCGGAGGATATTATCTACGAGCATCTGATACACAACATGTTATTTCCTGGTACCAGTACAGGTTCATCGGAATTTCAGAAGATATCAAAGGAATCAGAATCGTCTTGCAGCAAAAGAACATATCATCTATGTTTAGAGTTCCTACCCCCAAAATGATAGACGACTATCTCCGAAATGAATTGGGATTAACTAAGGAAGGCAAGTATTTCTATGGTAATGAATATTTGGCAATAACGGATATTTCGAATCTTAGTGACAATGTTCTTTGCGACGAAATGGAAAGTTATTTTTCATTGATCCCATCATCAGATTGAAAAGACCTGCTCAGGAAGTATGGGATTATCTCTATAATTCGAGATGTATATAGAGATTGGATGATAAATAATTATGACACAAGATGCATATACATATTACGTTTGGATAGGTGGCTCATGTGATTATGGCCATAAAGAGCGAGCTGGTGGTGCTGCCGTTGTGATTGAGCATAACGGCAACATCATCAGCTGTGATGTAATCAGCGACCTACACACCACTGAGTTCCGCATGATGCTAACCCTTATGGTGAAGGTTATGCAGGAAATACCGGAAAGTTCCGACATTCTCTTCCTGACCAATGCCGCCTATATTCAGAACTTTGACAAGGCTCCAACGGCTAAATCAGCAAATCCGGACTTGATTGTCCAATGCATCAAGGAAAAGAAAAGACACAACTCAGTTGGAGTCAAAATTGTGCAATATCACAAGAGTCCACTGCTGATAGAGACCCACGATAGGGCTACAGAAGCAATGGCTAAGACAAGGAAGGAGTTTCATCAGAAAAACAAATTGATAACACATTTGTAACACACATAGATGATTTCTCAATACGTCAAATTCATAACATATTGATTAACAACTAATTACGAAAAGAGTACATAAAAGAGGAATAAGTGATAAAATATATTTAAAAACAAAAAAGAACAATAGAGATAAGTACCTATGAATAAGTAACTTACTACCATTGTTCTCTCACGCTATTTTTGTACAAATAAGTTTCATTTTGCTTATTTTGTGATTCCGTTGGGGTCACAACCAATTTCTCACAAATCTGTCTATATCAGCCACTTATCTTTCGAGTGCAAAGATAGTGATAACATTTTTATAACACAAATTTTTAATTACTTTTTAACTATATTTTGCAAAAGTTGAAATTTGGCGGTTTCAAATACTTTTCTTACTTTTGCACTCGTCAATACAGAGATTCTCACCTCTATCTTGTTGATACAACATTTGTGAAACTTCAATACTTTCAATAGGTATTACAATATAGGGGATTGATTAAACCGATAGAAGAGGTGCGGTTTTTTCTTTCCCCAATTTTTGTTTGCTATGCAGTATATAAACGTCACCATAGAACTCCTTAAGACATACTCTTCGAGCAAGAGCATGAAGGAACTTCTTGCGCTGGCGATATGGTTCAAAATGCAGCATAGCAATTCCGTGATTTGGAACGTAACAGAATACAAATTGCGCAAAGGATTACGTATTGGAAAGGTTAAAGCTGAAAGACTTATTCAAGACATGAAAGATAGCGACCTGTTTACCATAGATGGCAACAAGGTTGTTGTCTCCTCTTTCCGTGACCATACAACAAAGTGGACTCGGAAGAACAAAGAGTATCATGGAGCGTTGGTCTGTAAGTTTGAAGTGAAGGAGTACACTATGAAGGAACTCTACAATCTCATAAACGAGAAACTTTTTGTCTATCCGATTTGTGCTGCCGAGCACAAGGACTGTTGCATGAAAGCATCTGATGATGGAAAAGTCGGTGCCAAAGGTAAGGCTATCACGATAGGACAGTTTAAAAAGGCGATCAATATGAGTAGTGGTGCTGTTTCTAAGTTGAAGAAGAAACTGATAGGAGAAGGGAAAATAAGTTCCACTCTTGCGGAAAAGCACTCCTTTGATGTTAGAAACGAAGAAGAGACGAAAAGGACATTAAAGAGGACTGGCAAGAAGAAAGCCGACTTTATTGTTGGTACGCTCGGTTTCATAGTCCTTGCATGTTCTTACTCAATTACCGATAGAATGGTTTCTGATGGATTCAGACATCTTATCTACGGCAAGCAAAATGAAAAGGTGATACAGAAGGACATGAGTTTTGGAGGAATTCCTGATGGATTCTTCTGTTAAACTCTTTTGTGTTCATTTGTGGAACCTACATTGAAAGAAAGAAAATTATAATATTGAAAGTTATGAAGAATGAAACAAAATTAAACAGAGTAAAGGAGTTCCTTGATGGAAACAATATCAAGTACGTTACTCCTAAGAATGCCGGAAAGAAAGGTCATAGTGACTTATTTCTGCCTTCATTCAGAATCTACATCAAACTTCAAGGTGATGATGATGAGTTGTTCTATAAGACCCACCACATAGGTGTGCATCCTATCTTCATCCGTGATGGTGAAACTCCTAAGTTTGTTCTTGAGAAGGTGCAAAACACCATCATCAAGATAATGCAGAAGAAACAGGCAGCATTTGAGAAACGTAAAAAGAAGTCGTTGAACTAAAAATTATAGATTATGGCAGTAGTAAACATAGATTTGAGTGAGTACGATGCAATACGCAAGCGCAACTCAGAGTTGGAAGAGCAAGTTAAGGAACTCAAAAAGTTGAATGAATCCTTGAAAGGCGGCTCAAAGGTTATTTTACGTAAAGAGAAAGTTGCAGTACATGAAGTTGCAACTCCTGATTATGACCCTGTATCTGGGTTACCAACTTACAAGAGCCGTATGTGTAGAGATGTAGTAGAAACTTCTGAGTCCTATGTTAACTTCGAGGACGTTCGCTTGAAAGTCGAACAGGCTATGCAAGATGAGATTAATCGTAGCATCCATGATAGAGACTGCGAAAGACAATCTTATGCTGACGCAAAAAGTAAACTCGATAATGAGTATAACTTGAAGAAAGCTGACCTCGAAAAGGAGTACAAAAATAAGGCCGATGACTTAGAAAGAGATAATCATCGCAAAGAGTGTGATTTCGAATCAGAAAAACTTCGAATTCTTAATCTGCTCCCTAATATACGGAAATTGGCAGAAGAGTTGCATGATGATTTGAATAATCGATTTTTCAAACCTAAGCATGCTATCGAGTTGGCTAATTCTATCATCAATACAACGACAAAGAAGTGGTAGGCTTATGGGAAGTTTTATTTTAGAGCGTCTTATTTTTGCATACTGCTGGACGCATTCGACAGGTAGATGTAAGGATTGTACTTGTTGTTACACCTTCAAGAAATGTAAGGACTTCGTAAATTCTTTTTGGAAGATACACCGCTACAGGCATTATCACAAGACAAAAGCGAAATATCCATGTACGCTTGTTGAGTTTGGGAAGGGAGTTAGACCATTATCTCGTAAAAAATTTTAGGCTTATGGAAACAGAGAACATTAAGTTCAAGGCTAAACGTCTTGACGGAAAAGGATGGGTTTGCGGATATTTCTACGAGGAGAATGGTAATACATACATTATTGAGAATCGTCAGAAAGAAAGCAAGTTAAACAGAAATCTCACTTATCAGGTTGACCCTTCTACAGTCTGCATGTTCACAGGACTGAAAGATTGCGATGGCAATGAGATTTGGGAAGGTGACATTATGAAAAGCCCATACTTAGAAGAATTATCCATAGTAAAATGGGATGATTCTTTATGTGGTTTTAAATGTGTAGGTGTTATTAGGAATATTTATTATTCTCTTAGTTCTCTTGTTGTATTCTCTAGATGGTATGTCGTTGGCAATAAATTCGATAAGGAGTAGCGTATGGGGGAAATATTAGAAAAATTATTTCAAAAACTGAATGCTTTAGCTGCTAAGGTGTTTAAGGAAGAGACTTATCCTTATCCTCCTCCTCTTTCAAGAAGAGAACGAAGAAAGTTTGAACGTGACAACATAAAAGCTGAGAAGAATATAGCGTTATGTCGTAGATGCATGAAGAACGCTCCTAGTTGGTGGTGCCCAGGAGAACGTTGCTATTTCTTCCCTTATCGAAGACACATATTATTTGGAGATAAAAAGAAGTAGCGTATGAAAAGAAGATTCTTTAGATTCTATAAGGCTCGCATTCCTCGCAAGCTAAAGAAGGCTGCTAGGTATGGTATTGAAAGACGTGTATACCCAAAGACTGAAGAGAAGGACACAGCCGTTGGTCATGCATACATCTATACCGAGAATGTTAAGTATGTAATATTAGGTAGACGTACAAAGTGGAAACAAAAGGCACGTTTTAAACTTATAAAAGAATATAAGAAACAACTTGCCTATATGTGTGTGGCATAGGCAATACGACCGAATGATAACATGGTAACAGAAAAAGCAGAGCCTAGTGCCCTGCTTTTTCCTTGTCTTCACGTTCTCGTTTCTCGGCTATAGCCTGTCTGATCCATTCGCCTTTGTTTCGACCTAGAGATTCGCAAAACTCAAACGTTTCTTCGTTTACATGCGTCACAACCCTATAGATGAGGGCAGCTGCGCCCTTACTCGGTGCTCCGGCTCGCTCTCTGCGACCACCCCATCCTGGATGCTGACTGACCTTGCATTGTTGAACCTTGCCCTTGCTATTGATGCGGAACTTCATTTTCAGCCGGTCATTTACCCAAACTTCAGCAATTACCGCATCGGGCGTCTGCTGAAGGGTAGATTTGGCGATGCCGATAAGATAGGATTTATCCTTGAAGAAGGTCTCTGTCTCATCGAGTATCGCCCAATCATCGTAGATTATGATTCTTGCCTTTTCCATATCCTCAACCTAATATTGCCATCAGTATCGTGAATAAGAAGATAAAGAGCACGAACCATTCCTGTTTACTCATGGCTTACCCCCTTTCTTCTGATAGGCTCGAACCCTACAGATAGCCTTTGCGATTCTGTGGTCTTTGCCTAAGCCATAAGCATAAACCATGATTCGTGGTCTCCAAAAATAGTTTTTCTTTCTACAAAGTATCTTCTTCGCCTGTCGTAATTTCATTTCTCCCCTCCTTCCTCGATTACTCCTATCGGTTTGATGTCGTTCACACTTTCATCCTCGGTGAAGAAGGAAACCTTCATCATGTCGCTCACGTAGGCCATGGCCACAACATCTTCATGGGCGTTCTTGATGATGCAGATGTCTCCTCTTACCTCGTTCTGCATTTTCAGATACTTCACGGCTGCATCCTTCACCGCCAAAGGATTCATTTTCTTTGTTATCGTCTCCCCCGACTGAGGGAAGACGAAGATAAATTCTTGCTTGTTCATATTCTTAAAAATCAAATAATTCTAGTTGTACATATCTCTTCTTCGGGAGTAGATTTTCTATTTCCTTCAGTATCTTAGCTCCGCTCTTGCAAACAGAACTATTCCGGTTGCGCTCTTGCTCTATCTGTACGTTAAGCCAATGCTTTACCCAATTCAAAGCATGCTCAATGGCATCTTCCTGTGTCTTGAACCAATTCGTGTTGCTGAGGTTAGTTCCAAACGCCCCTCCTCTATCTGCTAGCATGTACGTCACACCATACGTCCACTTTCCTCTAACATAAGCTGTGGATATTTCGATATGCGGGATTCCGCTGCCGATTTCTGTCTTGTCAGGATTCGTGCATACACCGAACTCGTTGAATAGAAATTTCTTTATCATTATTCTACTTCTTTTTCTGTTATTAAAAGCTGCTCCCAAATATACTCGTTCTTTAGGGTAATCTCGAAGAGGGTTGGATGGTCCTCAGAAACCTCATACTCACCGCTAAAGGCTTGCTCGTATGATTCCAATACCTTCTGCTTTTTATCTGCAAACATTTCCTTTGCCTTTGTTTTGGTGGTATAAACTCCCAAAACATTTACCTCTGTGTCGCTATCGTTGCCATAGAGTTCGGTAAATACAAATACTTTCTGTTTCTTCATCTTACTCGCCCTCCTTCTTTTCTACATCAAACGAAACAATTTCCAACTCGCCTGTGCCTTCCAAAGCGCCACTATCGTATATTTCTCTTACGCGCCTTTCAGCGTATTCCTGGGAATCGGCAGAAAATTCCACCTTGTAGGTGATTTTCTCTACGATTTCTACTACATACCTTTTCATAATCAAATCCTTTCTTTAAAAATTAATACTTGGTGGGCGGATGGTACGTTGCAACCATCTGTAGCGGCTTGAATACCGCATTCGCCCTATATATATAACAACAACAACTTCTATTTTATCTTCTCAAGACAAGTGCTCTTGTCTACGCTTACATATCCTCTACAATATCTTCAAAATTCTTCTTCTTAATTTCCATGGAAATCAGACTGCTTATGTCTAGAACTTTCGTTTCCTCGTACTCTCCTCTGGACGTATCGTGAATATAGATGCAGAAACTATCTATCTCGTATCTGTCGCTATTGAACAGAGTATAGCTTGATGTAGGAAAGCGGAAAATGATTCTGCTCCAATCCTTTTTATCCAACAGATTTCTAACAGCTAAATTAATCATACTCAAAATGGTTTATGAGGGAGATTTCTCTCCCTCGGGTTAAACTTACTCCTTCAACAGACTTTCTACAAGTTCTTCCTTTGTTGCGAAGACGTCTGTGGCCTTGGTGTATGCATTATCATATTTTAATAAAAGTTTGCAACACTCCTTGTCTTTGCTGTCTTCAAGGATGACGCGAATAATCGTCTTCTCAGCTATCTTGTTATCACGCATAATGAAAACCTGCTGACCAACATAGAAGTTGGTTTTAAGATTTGTCTTTGCTCGTTCCTGTACTTCCCAATCAGACGATAATTCCATACATGCGTACACTTCCTTACCTTTTGAGAGGTCTTCGGTGATGTGCTCGAAGATTTCCTGTTCTGTAGGCTCTCGCTCTTCTCCGGTCTCTTCATCATCGATGGTGTAAATACTATATTCCAAACCTTCCTTGTCTACAAGTTTAAGTCCGGCTGCCTGTGCCTTTACTACGTCTTGTATGGTGTTAATCTCAACGCCTACCATGTTTGTACTAATCTTAACTGCCTTAGTTGTCTTCATAATTTTATCTCCTATAATTGTTTGTAACAATGAATTGAATTAATACTATCAATATCTATAAATTTCTTGCCATCACTAAAATTTATGATGATGGCATTTAAAAAATGTTCATAGATGAAATTATGGCCGAGGTATGGTCGTACCATTGTTGTTTCGTTTTGTCCGTTAATAAGAACAACAATACGTTCGTTATTCTGTTCGCTAAACTCAGCTGCGAAAGCAACAGCTTGTTTTACTAATTTCGGATTCATATCTTATTCTTTAAATTTGTTATTGTTAACCATTCTAGCAGCACAAGTTCTGCCGATAATCTCGTCTATCTTTGCTTGCTGCTGATAATCTGTGCAGTCGGCAAAGTTCTCCTGTTCCTCGTAGAAACGTGCTGCATTCTTCAGCTCATGGAGAGTTGCTTGGGTGTAGTCCTTGTTAGGATCAACTTGCCTAAGGTTCTCACATGTCTTGCAATACTCGATGAAGTCTACAAGCAAAGATTTCTCCTCGCTCTTGCTCTGCTGCATTCCGGCTCCCATAAGAGGTAGGGCAACTATCGTTGCCGCTACCAAAACTATCTTAATTCTCTTCTTCATATTACTCGTCCTCCATGTCTTTTGCTGCTCTCAGTCTGTAGCCTGTAAGGCTGCCAACTAAGAAGATTAATACATAAATTGTGATGTCCATAACTTAACCCTTTCTTAATATCTTAAAATCTTTTTGATTACTGCGGCTGCGAGAACATCGTTAGCGGTTATAGGTCTCGGCTCTGTTATGCTTTCTGCCCATGCTGCACCGCCAAAATACCAATGGTCTCTCCTCCATTCCTCACAAAACTTCTCGGCCTCCCAACGTGTAGGAAACTCCTTTTTTCTCATTTCCGAGTGCGGTCTGCTGCCATACTCGTAATGTGCTACGTGATGTACTTTCATATCAATTTCCTTTCTTTTAATTGTTATGAATTATAAAAATTAATAGGCTCATAATCTCTGTTTCTGCAATCGTTTCCTTCCTCATGATAAGGGCATTTATTGTCTTTCTTATAGTAACTGCCAAGGCGGTCATTCATACCCATACTAGATACTACAAGTCGATTGCATTTGCCATTTCTGAATGCAAATCTGCAAGATAAACAAATATTCTTTTCCATTTCTGTTTCTTTATTAATTGATTTAACTTGTGCGGTCTCACGGCTTGAACGTGATGTGCTCCTCTATTCGCTGACCGCTCCATGTTACTTATTGCCAAAGTAGAAGATTCTGATAAGTTGATAGAATTGTTTCTTGTCGCAAAGGTGGAGGAGGTCTTCCAAAATGTATTTCTTGCATTCCTTTGTGCCTTCCCTGAAGGTCTCTTGCATCTGTGCTGCGGTCTGGTAGCCGCATTTAAGCCAATACAAGAAGATGGCTCCTAAACTCTCATAGTCATTGTTCCTATCATAGAACTTCTTCTGCTGCTCGTAAGTCTTGTTCTTTCTCATATTCTTATCGTTTTAATAGTTCAACTTTGCTTTAATCTCTTTAAACTCCTTCAATCGCTTGTGCGTTATAGGAGTATCATCGTGGCTTGAAATACATTCCTCTAGAAGGATTATTCTATCGTTAATAGCTGATGTAATATTATATATTTCACCGCCTGTAAGTGTTATTGTCTTTTCCATATTCGTTTATTTTAATCTTGTTATTTGGTACTTATAGAATACTTTTTCCTCGGGAAGGATTTCACTTAGCTTTATATACTTCGTGAAAATGTTGTCGTACATATCCCTGTCACGTCCTTTGTACTTGTAGCCTAACTCCTTTATCTGTTTCTTGATTTCCTTCACACGATTATCACTGCATATCTTACAGGAAATCGGTTCAACTTTCACTCCTCCTTCAGCGGGTATTAAAACTCTACTGAACTCTACGATATTATTTGCCATAACTCTTAACTTTAATAATTATTCTTTCCACCAATCGGAAACGTCACTTCTCTTAAGATGTCTCATTTCCAAAAACTCTTTGAGGGTGCTGCAATAAGTATTCATAGAATAGCAATCACCCTTCAATATTACGTGTACTTCCTTAGCCATAGTCTTGAATTTTTAAGCGTGGGGAGGGGCGTACGCCCCGTGGGGGCGCTGCCCCCTTATCTCCCCACATTGTTACTTACTCATTTCATACACCCAAAGTCTCCCTTCATGATAGCAAGCATAATGTTCTGCTTGCCATCTTTCATTGAATTGAGCGATAATCTTTGGCTCTTTCTCGGGTTCTGAGAATTCCTGTACCACGATATACGTCTTCATGCCCTTGTTTTCTTCGTCTTTGAATACTCCAAAGTACTCTTCATAGTCTTTGAACACAAGAACTTGAACTTCCTTTCCTTTGTACGTTACAGGAAACTTCCCGATAAACTCGTTGTCTCCCCAATACTCTTTGATATACTCGTCACTATCCTCGTATATACAAGGCATTATGGTTCTTTCTTCATCGATTTCGAACTTGTTGCCCTTGTGATAAATCAGGCTACAAGCGATATAATCTGCTAACTTTGCCATAGTCTTATGTTTTGTAGGGGCTATTGCAGCCCCCAGTTGTTACTATTGTTTAAACACTCCCCAAAGTTCCTTTTTCTTACCTTTGGAGATATTGAAGATGAGTGTATGTACATCTTTCTGTAAGTCTGAGTGCCATACGTCTGTTGTTTCGATGTACTCGTAGTCACTGAAAATCTCTTTTACTTCTTCATCGTCTTCGTACTCGAATGGGTCATCCTCGTATTCGAATGGTGCGAAATCGTAACCGCCATCTTTAAGGCTGAATACTTCTTCCATATAATACTTTGCCATAATTGTTGTTGTTAAAATGTTCTACATACAAAGTGCAGGTGTACGTTTGCGCCCAACGTCTGCAAGTCTTATGCAGCCTAACTCCCTTCGTTTAACGTCCGTGGGTTGACGTGTTTCAATGTTTCTCTAGTCTAACACGACTAGCGTTTTTACATCTTGCGTGATGAGTGTTTGAGACTTCTTTGTCTTGTTGCTTTGAGAGTTGCAACTAACTCGGTTGCATTTTCCGTTGATGTTTGAAGAGTTCTATCTCTCTGACTTTCCCGACTAATCTGTATTTTTATAGAGGCAGTTAAACGTGAAGTTCTAAACGTGCCATCGTTCCTCTTGAAATCAAACTAACTTGATTTCGGGTGCAAAGATAAAGCATATTCTTTACTTTGCCAAATATTTGGGCAAGAAAATGCTTTTCTTTAACGTTATTTAAGTAAAGAAGCCGCTTTACTTTAAATAATAATGTGTACCTTTGTACGCAATAACAGAAAGTAAATAGTTTATATGGCATTAAGAATAAAAGAAATCATGGAAAGTAAAGGGTTGACCAACACAACCCTTTCAACGAAAATGGGAGTTACCAAACAAGCAGTAGGACAAATGGTAAAGGCTGAGTCGCTGACAACTGCAACGCTAGACAAGATAGCTGATGCCTTGGGCGTTCCTACATGGCAGTTGATTGCGTCACCTAAAGAGGTGGCTACAGATATTGAGGAGAGCAAGGGCGGTTTCTCTTCCTTCATCCGCTACAAGGGCATCCACTACACGGCAGACACGCTCGATGAGTTCTTTAAACAAGTTGACGAATTAAAGATTATAGCAAGATGAAGAAGTTATTTATATTAGGGTTATTGTGCTTGTCTGTATTGGGTGGATATGCCCAAGATGATAGTGATGATTGGAAAGTAGGAGGAAAGCATTACCAAGAATGGGCATCAAAACAGATGTGCACGGAAGTTTGTGGAGTTCGTTTTGGTAGCTCATACGAAACCGCCAAAGAGATTCTTAAAAGAAAATATGGCGAACCTGATTATATTGAAACAAACGAAAACACAATAGTTTATCACTATAAATCGTATGGCGGTATGAATTTTACATACATATCCTTTGATTTTCAGCGTGATGGTGCTTTTAGCTATATGAACCAATGCGTAATGGGATATGATTGTAAAACAGCAGAAGAAGCAAAAAATAAAAGGGATGCGATTTGGGATAAAGCAAGAAGTAAATATACTGCGTGGAGTGAAGATATAGATGATAACGGATTCAAGTACTACAAGAGTGGTTGCTCTCCTCTAGGCGGGTTCGGTAACGGCTTTGTTGTTGATGTAGTAAAGTTTGATGAGCCATACAATGGGTATAGATATTTCGCACGCATCATGTATGGACCATATAATTACGTAAAGGAAGACTTCTAGGGCGTCAGCCCCACAGGGCATGGGGAGGGCGCTTGCGCCCGTGGGGGCGCTGCCCCCTTATCTCCCCCGAGGATTCTTCTCCCTCACCTACAAGAGAAACACACACAAGAGAAAGAACAGAGAGAGTACAGGGAGAGAAAACAATTTCCCTAACTAGGAAAAAATATTTTCCCAACTAGAAAAATAGAAACCGCCTAAATCATCTTCAAAAAGCCTTAATCCTAGATGAGCGCATTATCCGGCACAAAACCATGAAATCTACTAAAAACCCACAAAATCGGCTCTAATCTGCTTACAAATGGCTCTTAAACGGCTCAAAACTTGCGAATTTGGGAGAAATCCCGACCATCTGCCCGAAAATCGCAAAAATCGCAAGAAATGGAAGACTTTTAACTTGATTTTGGGTGAAAATAATTCAAGATGGGCAATAAGGCTAGTTAAAGTTTGCTAACGAACTTCTTGCGTGCGTGCGTACCTATTAATGCAAAACCACTTTTTTTGTTTGCAAAGAAACTTCCTTTGTAAAATAAGAACTTTCTTTACAATTTGCTTTTGTTCTCCCTCGGGAACGATTGAAACTAACTTGCTTATAATTAACCGCTTGTCTTTTATTTACAATAATCACGTATGTTTACAAAATGGGTCTTCTAGAGGGCGAAGTTGGAAGAGAAAAAGGGGTGAGTTGCGCCCCGAGAAAGAAATTGGTGGAATTTTGGGCGATTTTGAACGAGGTTGGAACACGGCAAAACGGAACTTCAAATATTATATATTTGCCCTCGAAACATCAAATAATTGCAATTATGACGGAAATATTATCAAAAATCCCAAAGCATTTGACCTCTTGCCCTGTACTTACGGACAAGAAAGAATGGGTCTTAGGTGCTGCATCCTTGGCACTTGGCGTTGGTTCCTCTCTCTTCGGTGCTAACAAGGCGAAGAAGGCAGCTAGAAGGGCAGCAGCCGAGAACAAGTACAGAACGAACGCTGAGAAGGCTTGGTACGATAAGAACTACAACACAGACTACCTTGACACGAAAGCAGGGCAGAACCTCATAAGAAGGGCGAAGGAGGTACAGGACGAATACGTCCGCAAGGCTGATGGTGCTGCTGCCGTTGGCGGTGGAACTGCTGCAAGCGTGGCGATGGCGAAGGAAAGTGCTAACAAGGCTATGGGCGACACGATAGCCAACATAGCGGCACAGGACACGGCACGCAAGCAGCATGTGGAGGATGCTCATCTTCAGAACACTCAGCAGTTGTCTAGAGAACGTCAGCAAATCGAGCAGCAGAAGGCACAAGCCACTAGCGATGCGGCTCAAAATGCGTCAAATGCTATGTTCAATTTCGGTGTGAACCAATTGGGGTCAGAACCCGAAGGTGCTAAAGGGGTGAAAACCAACGCTTTAGGCTCAAACGGAAGTGGAAGTGATAACACAAATGTATCACACACCATGAATGAGACCGCTCGTTCTGCTGCAAGCGACCATTTGGCTGAAAGCATGATGTCTCCCGACGAGGTGAGCCAATACCGCTTGAAGAAGGCAGTTGGCTTGTCTGGACTTGGGTAGCAGCTAGAAGGTGGAGCGGACGAGCGACAGGCAAGGTGGACGAGGCACAACAGGCGACCCCAAGACCCCCACCCCCTTTGACCACCGTTGCAAATTATAGTAGAATAATACAAATAAAGAAATTCTGCCTCCCCCCCACCCCCTTTTTCTGGATTTCGGTTTTCCGATTTTCCCCACCCCTGAATTTTTGGAAAGTGTTAAAATGATTAAATATAAATAATATGGAAGTAAAGATAGGAAAATGTCTTTTGTCTCAGATAGAAAAGCCATTCGAGTCTAGCAATAATAAGATAACGCTAGATGATTTAAAGAAGTTTCTAAAAGAAATGGACGAGCAGTATAACCATAGAGTAAATACTAGAAGAGAGTATTGTGCTCGGTTGATATGCAAGGATGGAAAAGTCCGAAATGTGCAAGTGGAAGAAAGCAAGAAAGAATCTGAGGAGTGGGGTTCTAAATTCTACTATTACAAAGAGACAGATAACGGCATTATTCCTGCATCATACCACGATATTATAAACCTGTTTTTAAAACATAAAACAAAATAGATTATGACATTTGAAGAAGCAAAGAAGATATTGAAGAAAGAAGGTTTCTACGTAGAAAAAGCTACTAGACCTTGTGCTATTAGCAAATTGTTTATCGAATACGAGGATCCTACTATATGTGAAGCCATGCAGGCTGTTAATTCTGCCGGTTATTTTATCTGTATGGAAATGAGCTGCTTTGATGAGCGCAAGGCTCGCTTGAAGAAGGAGTACGAAGAGAATACCAAGGCTCCTGGTTCTTCTGAAAATCGCATCAAGGAAGATTCTGGCGTGAACCCTGCTCTTAAAGAATCAGCCTCCCAGTTCAACGATGCCTTGTTGGATGAGCAGGCGAAGAAGATTAAGCGTCTCGGCAAGGAGATTTCCCGACTCAATGGCATCATCCATGACAAGAACGAGGAGATTAAGCGCAAGACCAAGGGTTGTTGCGAGTTGGTTGCAGAGAATGTTGATTTGAAGGAAGATCTTAGAAATACTGAATCATTGTTGCATGACACAATGGAAGCCAATTCCAGAAACATTGATACGTGTTTTAAGAATGAGGACTTAATCGATGAATTAAAGAAGAAGCTGGCTGAAAAGACAAAATTGGCAAAGAAATATGCCAAAGAACTTTCCGATTCTTCTTTAGGCTTGTGCAAGTTGGAGAAGCAGTTGAAAGATAAGAACGCTGTTTTGTCTGACGTTGCAGAGGAACTTCGCCTTACAAAGATTCGTGAGAAGAATCTTGCCAAGTTAGGTCTGAAATATGTTGGGGAGAATGAGAAGTTGAAGAAGGAGCTTGCAGACAAGGTTGTTGACAAGATTGATGCTCAGGCTTTGAAGAGTGCCGAGAGTGCTCTCGCTTACAAAGAGAAGGTGATTGCTGAGAAGGATGAGGTGATTGCCGACTTGGGTAATGAACTGGCGGCTACCAAGAAGGAGTTGGAGGAGAAGACCAAGCTCGTTGAAATGGTTCGCAAAGGTTCTAAAGAGTATCGTGAATACGGTATTGCTGCTGAGAAGATGATCCAAAAGATGGCAAAGGTTATTGTTGAAGAAAGAGCTATCGACTCAGAAAACTTCAAAGAATATCGTCGCTTAGCGAATGGTTACAGATTCAACCCTCAGCTACCTGATTTTAGCGAGGAAGAGGAGAAGAAACTTTCTCCTGACAGAAATACTCATCCTACTGAGGATAACCCCGAGGAAATCGATATTGAAAAAGCCGTCAAGATTGTACGTAAGGCTATGAAGGAAGGTCACACGGTTACTATAGATTATAACGATTAGCGTATGGCAGTAAACAATAATCAGAATACGCAGCAGCCTAGGAAGAAGCCGGTAACTATCGGCGGCTATCCTGAGGCGGTGCATGACCTGATGAGGGCGAAATATCCCGATTATGATCAGGTGATGAATGGAGGCAACGGAGGAGCCGCGGGGGTAAATGGCGGTGCCGGCGTTAACTTCTTCGGGAATGGGGGCGGTGCTACCGGTAAGTTTGAGACTCAGCCTGTTCAGACTGGTGCAGCACCTGTTACAGACTTCACCAAGATGCCTAAGCAGGAAGAGTTCGTTCCGCAGGGAAGCGGTAATGCTAACCCTTCATTGGGACCAGTACAGACTCCTTATATGGGCGATGCAGCAGAGAATACTCCCCAGCCTCAGAGCAACTTTGAGGGAATGCCGCAGCCTTCTACTGGTTGGAATGCTGACGGAACACCTCGCTATGATACCCTTTCTACTGCTCTGAGCGGCTTTCAGATGCCACAGGAACAGCAGGTTCCAGAGTTTGAGGCTGACCCTAAACAGAGGGATGGCGGTTTTTTCAGTTGGCTTGGCAAGGTTATGCCGAAAAGCAGGCCGGGAATGCGTGAGGGCGAGACTCCAGATGAGTATGACCGCCGAATCACTACCAACCGTGAGAATATCGCTGCCTTTGCTGATGCTCTTCGCCACATGGGAAACATCATCAACACTTCGAAGGGTGCGCCTCTGCAGGTGTTCAACGACCCTACGGCCATGATGGAACAGGGTTATCAGAACCGCAAGGCTCAGAGACAGAAACAGGCTGCCCTTGATGCGGATGCTGCCTATAAGCAGGCAAATCTTGATCTAAAGAGTGCAGCTGCAAGAGCAAAGCAAGTTTATCAGGAAACTATGTTGGGTTACAAGCAGAAAGCGGAAGAACGTGCAGCAAAGAACGATGAGTTCAACAGAAACTTCAAGACTGCAGGTTTGCAAAGACAGCTTGATAATGACAAGTTCAACCATGAACTTTCTACCAAAAAGTTCAATGAGACAGCAAGACACAATAAAGTTTTTGAATCTCAAGGTGCAGCTCGAATCGTTCTAGCTCAGGAAAAGAATAGTATAGCAAGAGCAAGGTTGTCTCATGACATTGCTTCTGGTAGTGGTGAAGGAAAAAGTGCTTCACTTACCAACCTCTCCTCTCCAACAGGACACTTGAACAGAAAGAAAGAGCTGAATGCAATCGAGAAGAAACAGATTACTCAGTACATGATCAAGAACGGATATATCAACAAGGATAATCTTGATGCTTGGAAGAACTATGTAAGTTCGGGTGATTCAAAGAATGCCAATGACTTGCAGAATTATTGGATTGCCTATGCTGCAAATATGCCTGGAAAGAAGGGTGATTCTTTCAGAACTTTGTTGAAGAATCATTATATGTATGGTGAGACTAGTACGACATCGGCTCCAAAGACAAGAGGCAGAAGCGTAGTAACAATTACCAAGAAGGGCAATAAAGGCAAGACTACAAAGAGTAGTACAACAAAGAATAAGTTTCACGTAGATTAATTATTAATTTATGCCAGATAATATATTAAAGTATATCTTTAGAGACAAATCGGGTGCTAAGCACACGGTTTGGAAGAGTGATTATGACGCAGACCCACAAGGATTCGCAAAAGCTTATCCTGATGCGAGGTTTGAAGTTGTAAACCGAAAGACAGGTGATCGTGGTCACGTATCTGTAAAGGATGTTGGCGCAGCCCAGAAGGAAGGGTTTAATCTGTTCACCATGAAGGCTTACCAGAAAGAGCATTACGAGAAGCCAAAGACAATGAAGCAGAGAGCGCAGGAAGTGGCAGCTCAGTATCGGAAGCCAAGGCAGACGAAGCAGCCTGTTGATTATCTTCACAGACCGCAGAGCCAGATGGGTAGACCACAGAGAAACGTGCCGGCAAAGGCATCTCCTTTCGTTCGTTCTCTCTATGAAATTGACAATGCACAGAAGGGACCAGATTATTCTGTCGACTATACTTCTCCTAAAGCTACCCAGCAGGTTTACCAGCAGAATCAGCAGGTACGAAAGCAGGCGGCGCAGTCGGCGAGCGACCATATTGCAAATGATGAGTACCGCAGACAGAGTCTGCCGATGATATACAACGGAACCGTCGGCGTGATGAAGCCTATGGGCGAGATTGAGCAGGAAATGAGCGATTCAGCAAGCAAGTTTGTTGATGCCAACTTGGGAAATTATATCAAGAAAGCTGTACTCGGTGAACAGAATGCGGCTAATCAAAGAGGTCTGGAAGCTACGAATAGTGTCCCAATGGTGCAAGCTGGTATGGGAGGAATGGGCTTGATGGTTAAGGGAATGGCTTACAATAAGGAAGTTGACCCTGATGCAATGGCAAAGAACTTGGCTGACAACGCAAGGAATGGTTTCCTGAAGCTGTTTCAAGATCCTAGCTTCGTGGCAAAGCTCGATAACGAAGCTGCTCGTCTTGGAGTAACACCAGAAGCCTACATAGAATCTATCATGCCACACTTGAAGGACAGGCTGGCTACAACTTTGCAGCAATCTGAATATCAGAAAGCTCTGCCAAAGAACATGTTGGACAATGTGGCAAATAGGTTTATTGATTCAAACTTAACAGGACAATTACTTAGGCTCGCTACACAGACACGTGGACAGAGAGTTATGCAGGAGCGTGCTTCTGCTGCAACGGCAGCTGGCGAGAATCCTTATTATAAAGGTAGCACCGCAGAAAACGTGACAGCAGATATTGCAGGTTTTGTAGCTGATCCTCTCTTTGGTGCTTCAGCTAAACTTGGCGGCTTTGTTGCAGGAAAACTGATTGGCAGCAGTACCAAGCTGGCAGCGTTGATGGCTAACGGAAACCTTGCACAGAGATTGATGGCAAGGGGAGCACAGGCTGTGACAAGCGGCGGTGTTACAGGTTTTGTGTTTGATTCTACTGGCTCTGTGATTCAGAACTATTCTACTGGCGAAGACACCTCTCTGGGAAACACCTTGAAGGTTGCAGCAAAGGGCGGTACGACTGGTGCGGTGAATTTTGCTACTATGAGTCTTGCAGGCATTCCTCTGAGTGAAATAGGAAAAAGCGTAGGTCTGAAAGCCATAAAGGGCGGCTCATTCTGGGGAAATGCAGGAAGAGCTACAGCCAAGGTAGGCTTGGAATCAGGAAAGACCTATATGGAAGCTATGGGTATGTATCTCGGCGGCTATGTATCAGGAAAACTTGAAGGAAGAACGGATGCAAACGGAAAGCCTATCGAGTTTGATTTGTGGAATGGTACTATGGAGAGTCTTCCTACTGCCATCGGTTTCAGATTGCAGCATGCTATCGGTGGCTTGAAAGGTGGAAGAAAGAACGAGAAGGGCGAAGATATGGGCTGGTTTGGTTCTACCCTTGCCAACTTCAAGGATTTCGTTACATCAGACAAGGCTAAGGAATCAAGATTCCTCATGACGGAGGATGAGAGAAATCAGATATTTTCTTCTGGCGCCATGAACGGATTGATGCCTGACGGAGAGAATATTGTCAGCTACGCAAAAAGAACCAAGAATAAGAAGGTAAGCTATGATGATCCATATCTGGAAACAGATGCTTCCATGATCAAGAATATTTATGACCAAATCATGGCAGACCCTAAGGTTTCTTGGGATGCCAAGGCTAAGTTCTCAGCTATGGTTACCGGAATCATGCCATCGGCTCGCCCGATGATGGACTATATCACATACTCTAGCGAGGACTATGTGAAGGACGGGTTGCTGAGAGGAAAGCGCAAATACGTGAACGAGTATTCTGCCAAAGGCGAACTCTTGTCGAAGATTCCTTATGATAGCAAAGCAGATAGAGATAATGTAGTCTATAAGCACAATATCGTAAGGGAAAATCAACGTCTGTATAACGCAATGGGCTTGCTTGCTAGACAGGACAGAAACAACTATGAGCTACAGAACGACTTCTTTGTGGAGAACATGAAGAAGCCAGGCGCAGATGTCAACAAACTGGTAACAAATATGGGCAATGAAGGTTCTGATGTTTTCAGAGATTTTTCACTCTTTGCCTTGAACTCAGAGAAAGGAACTGTCCTGAATACAATTGATTCTGTAGCCGTCCGTAACGGAATGAAGAGTGAGGATCTAATCAAAGCTATGAAAAAAGATCCGATGAAGCGAACGGATTTTGAGCAGAATGTATGTGTAGAACTTCGCCGTGCTTTGGAAGCAAAAGCTTTTCCTGATGGAAAGGTTCATGTGGAACAGAGTAATCTCAATGGTAAGGATGTGGCCGAGGATAACAACCTTGGTACAGAGCAACCGAATGGTGAAGCAGTAAAGCAGGAACTGAACGGACTGAGACAGGCAGAGGCTGAAATGGATGCGCTGATTCGAGACAACGATATATTCAGCCAGAACTTCAAGAAGTTGCAGAGCCAAGGTTTGACGAACCCTCAGATTTATGATTGGATGGTTCAGCAGGGTGGTTTGACTGTTGAGCAGCTTACTCCATTTGCCCATTATATTAATGCGAACGCTAGAGTGCAGGGTATGCAGGAAGCTACCAAGCAGAATATTGAGAATGTTGCATCTTCATTCGTACAGGATTGGTCTTACAGAGACAGGTTGAATGGAGTCGGCATGATGAATGCAGACGGTTCTGCAGAAACTGTTCTCTTTGTTTATCATGATGGCAAGGAACTTATTGTTGGTAGTGGCGATGTTAGCTTTAACCAGCCTAACGAATATGGTATCAGAAGAGCCAAGGAAGATGTGGGAGATATGCTTGTCTGCTTTGATCCTCAGACCGGTCAGATGGTTTATGTTCATGCCAGCGAGGTTGATTATTCCAGAGAAATGAAGCCGGAAGAGTTGAAGGCTCAGAAGATTATGGAATTGCAGAATATTAATTCTCAACCATACAATGAGGCTGCTCAGGAGCAGGCTATGTTGGATGCTGCCAAGCCTCAGCAGGAGGAGAAGGCACCACAGGATAATACCACAAAATCGGAAGATAATACCACAAAAGGTGGTGATTTAACAAAAGATGATACCACATCGGGCGAAGATAATACCACAAATGAGAACTTAGCACCACAAGAGCAGCCTCAGCAGGAAGGTGAAGGTTTGAAGTTTAAGGACGGAACATCAGTTCCTGTTGATGCAAACGGGGAACCTGATTTCTTGAAAATGATTCCAGAGCAGGGGGCTGAGGTCTATAAGATGCTGTTTGAGGAAGATGCGCCAATGCAGATTGATAGCGACATCAAGACCTTGGAGAAGGACTTGGAGAATGTGAAGGCTTCCAAGTATGAAGGTGCTTCTGTTATGGAGAGAGCCGCAGCTCGCAAGAAGGTGAAGGAGGCTATTGCCTTAGCAGAGGCTCAGGTGGAGAAAGCCAAAGCTATCAAGGCGGCCATGGAGAAGAAGCCAGAGGCTGAGAATACTGGCGTCGGCACGGCTGAAAACGAAGGACAATATGAAAAGGAACGTCAGCAGGGCTACCGTGAAGGTGAAGGTGGCGTTATCTATCATCGCCAGAAGCCAGACGAAGTTGGCGGCATACGAGGCAAGGAAGTAACAGTAGCCTTCTCCCCTACCGAGAAAGTTGCAGGTCATGTTAAGCTGGTTGAACTTGATACGGTTCAGGCTAGCCACAACAATGGTCAATTGAATCTTCTTCATTTCGGTCCAGACTGGCAGCCTAAGGATAGAAGTAGCCAAGCATCAAGAGTTGAGGCTGAGAAGATTGCAGGCAATATTGACCCAGAGCAGATTACCGGCAGCAACAACGCCTTCATCGGATCAGCTCCTAGCGTAAACGAAAGACACGAAACCATCCAAGGTAATAACCGCGTGGATGCTTTGAAGGAAATGTATGCCTCCCATCCAGAGCAGGCAGCCAAGTATAAGCAATGGTTGATTGACCACGCAGCAGAGTTCGGCTTGAATGCTGAGGACATCAAGAATATGAAGAAACCTGTGATTGTAAACGAGTTGCCAGTGGATGATGCTACTGCAAAGAAGCTGGGTCAGATGATGGCCAGCGGATTTGAGAGTGGTGGCAAGCGTATTCCTGAGATTAGTGCTACCATCAACAAGCTTGGTAATAAGATGGAGAACCTTGCAAACGTTCTTCTTTCTGAGGGAACTCTTGGTGAAGATGCAAAGCTCAGCGACTTGATTAACCAGAATTCCAAGCGAGCTTTGGAATATCTCAACAAGAACGGATTCATAGACAATACCGAATATGAGAATCTGGCTACCGATGTTGTTACCAGAAGACAATGGTTAGAGAATGTGTTGAAGGCTAGCCTGTTTGACGGAAACAAAAAGACAGAAGCGGCATTTAATACATTACCAGGCAACGCTCAGAAGGCTGTATTGGCTACCTTCATGCGCGACAGAAACAGCAAGGATGAGGATAGAATCAAGCAGAACATTCAGAAGTCTTTCGAGGCTTACAACGAACTGAACCAGATTGCAGGTTTTAAAAATGCTAAAAATTTAGAGCAAGCAAGGGCTGCAATACAGGCAGAACTGTTAAATGGTTCTAATAATGTGTTCGGAGAAGCACCAATTCGAGAAAAATATACTAAATTTGAACTCGAATTAGCAGCATTATACAAGGGATTGAAAGACCAGAAGAGCCTGACAGGATTGTTTGGCAAGTTCTACGATGCCGTTCAGGGCAAGGTAGGAAAGGAACTGGATGCTTTCAGTCAGAAAAATGCTGAGCCTTTAAGTAAGGACGAGGCTATAGAAAAAGTCTTTGGAATTAATAATAAACAAGAAAATGACAGACGAAGAGAAACTGAATCTCCTTCTGAATCTGGAGGAGGAAATGGGGCTGAACCAGCAGGAGACAGAGCAGCAGGATCAGAACCAGAACCAAATCGAGGAGTAAAAGCTAAGGATGAAGACAAGCCAAATTCTGCAGGCTTTACTCCAAAGGAAATTAGAGATCATCAGGAGAAACTTGATAGAGCTAAGGAGAAATATGTAAAGGCTTTAAGTGAAGCAAAGAGCGAGAAGGAAATCAAAGCAGCAGAAGATGAATTTGAGTTTGCGTATAAAGACCACCAGAACATGAACGGTGTTCTTGACGAGGCCTCTGTGGCTGACATGTGGGAAAAAGAACTTAAATCAGCAAAGGATTCTATCAAGAAAGATTCCAAGGAACCATCCGCAGATCCGATGGAAGGTTTGAAGAATGCTGCTGACGCATTTCATGAAGAGCAAAAGCAGAAAGGCGAGTTTAAGCGAAACCTTGAAATCGGCAAGGCTCGACAGGAATACGAGGAAGCCAAGAAGAAAGGAAACGCTGACGAAATCAAGCACGCAGCAGGCAAGCTGAAAAACCTCTTGAATGAGAAGTACAAGGCGCAGGGTATGGGATTTGTACAGAGACAGAAGATTATCGCCGAAGAGATAGGAAAGGCTGAGGCAGAAATAATCGACAAGCCTTGGGAACAGATGGACTTGGAGGAACGAGAAGCTGTTTCTTCAAAGAACCCTCTCACAGAATCAGAGATTAATGAACTGACCTCTGAGGAAAATAAAGAATTAATACCTGCCGCACTCGCATATTTGCGTGGCGACAAGGGTAATATCATTAACGCAATATCTTACTTTAAAATTTGGAACGATGTTAGAAATCGACATGAGAATGTTTCCGACAATAGCGGAACAGAAAACGGAACACAGTTGGATGCTGCCGATACTGCAGGCGGCGAAGGATTGGGACTGGGACGAGGACGAGAAAGCGGAAGATCTGATGGACCAGTGGATAGAGGAGCAGGCAACGAAGCTGCACCCGGAGAGCGAAATGGCAGAGAGAGTAATCAGAACGACACTACTCTATCTGCTGGAGAACAAGGCAATAAGCAAGGTGAAGGAAATTCATCCGGAGTGGACGCAGTACCTGCCGGAGGTTCTGACACCAACGGAGGCGGTTCAGCTAGCGGAAATGGACATGTATCTGGAGGAAGTGGACGTGAAAGCAGCAACAGACCTGCTGACACGAATGCAGGACGGAAGCCTACAGCCAAGCAAGGAACTACTTTCCCAGATAGCACAGCAGAACGGCTAAAGCAGGAAAGAGCTGACTATGAGAAGAAGAAGAAAGACTTCTGGGCTAGATGGAAGAAGGCAGGGCAAGGCTATGCCAAGATTGCCCTGACTCCTTTCAAGAAGCTCAACCTTACACCAGAGCAGATAGAAATGCTGCCTGAGTTGGTAAAGATGCACCTTAACGGTGCCGTCTTGAAAATCAAGGAGGGTATCTACAAGTTCAACGAGTGGAAAGCTGCCATGCTTGCCGAGGAAGGCGAGGAGCTGAAAATGATAGGTCTTAGTGATGATGATATTGACAGATTCATTGAAGACTATTGGAACACTCCTTACGAAATGGATGGTGAGACCCATACAATCAGGGAGTGGAGCAGCATCTATGGAAACCAGCAGCTGAAAAAGAAGCTCAAAGAGCCTCTTGAAGAGAAGTATAAGAGACAGATGGAAGCCGAGCCAATCGAAGTGAAGGTGGGCGACATGAAGAACATTGAGGAGACTTTGCCTTATCTCTTGCCTCAGCAGCAGGAAGACGTATTGAAGGCTGAAACTCAGTTCTTCGGAAAGGAACATACTGACCGTGAACACGCTTACGGTAAGGGCTATCTGTTTACCAATGGTACTGGTACTGGAAAAACATACACAGGTCTTGGCATTGCTAAGCGATTGGCCAAGCAGGGCAAAGGCAGAATACTCTTTATTACGCCTAGCCAGAAGAAGGTTTCAGACTGGATAAAGGACGGAAAGAATCTTGGTCTGGATATTAAGGATCTTGACTCCTGGGCAAAAATGCGTGGAACCACTGCTACTACAGAAAGTGGTGAAGGTATGGTAATTACTACATTTGCAAACTTTGGTCTGAATAAGAAACTTCTTGAAACAGAATGGGATGCTGTTATCTATGACGAGTGTCACCGTATCATGGAAAACAAGAAGGGTACTGAAACAGCCAGAAGTATGCAGCACTACATGGTTACCAATCGTGACGAGAATCATTGTTTCCGTAGATTGCAGAGTATCAACCCTGAGTATCAGAAGATGAATACTTCTGCAGACAAATTCAATGCTTTGAGACAGAAAGAAATCGACCGCATAAAAAAGGAATATAAGGACAGTCACCCAAGTGCAACAGATAAGGATGTAGTGAATGCTACATTGAAGAGTCTTCCAAGGGAATTGAACAACTTCGCTCCAGCAGACGGAATGACTTTCCCTAAACTCGGAAAAGCATATCAGGATTTCACCAAGGCAAGAGATGCATATAATAAGGTAGAGCCTAAACTGAAAGAACAGGCAAAGGATTCGTGGAAAAATACAAAGACAATATTCCTGTCTGCTACACCTTTCAATACAAGAGAGAATCTTGATTATGTCGAAGGCTACATCTTCAAATACCCAGAAACAGACGAGAGAGGAATGGCAGGAAGAACCCAGTTCTATCTTAATCACTTTGGCGCAGCATACAAGTTCCGCTACCATCGTCTGGAACAGAGTATCAGTAACCCGGATGCCGTAGCAAAGCAGGAGGTAGCCTTCTCTGATTACTTACAGAACACACTTGGCACGATGAGCGGAAGAATCATAGATAGTCCTTACGATTACTCTAGAGACTTCCCTACCGTATCTTCTGATCATGCCGAGAGTTTCAATAATGCGGTGCAGGACACATTGAAGACAAAGTATCTGCATGATGCGTACAGCAAGACCATTGGCGATTACAACTATGGTAGCGCCCTTTTCGAAACCATGAAGGTATCAGCTGCCATTGACAGAATCAAACAGCACTTGGATTTGGGTAGAAAGGTTGTTATCTTCCATCGCCGTGTAGAGAGCAAGGAACCTTTGGAGGCCCCATTTGCTTACATGCTTAGAGTTGCCAACGAGCAGATCAAGATGATGAAGCCCGGCAAGGAGCGTAACGAATACATCAAGGAATGCACCGAGTTCCGAAACAAGTATGCAGACCTTCTGGAATGGGAGAAGACACTTGACTACAGTATGCCGAGAGAACAGATTGCAAAGGTGTTTGGCGACAAGAACGTATTATTCTTCAGCGGAAAGGAAAGCAAGAAGGTGAAGGATAAGGCGGTTGATACATTTAATGATGATGATAGCGGTAAGAATATCATTGTGATTCAAGAAGCATCCGGCAAGGAAGGTATCTCGCTTCACGATACTACCAGCAAGCATCAGCGTGTCTGCATCACCCTCGCATTGCCTCAGAGTCCTATTACAGCCTTGCAGATTGAAGGCCGCATTTACCGTATCGGTAATATGAGTAATGCCATCTTTGAGTACCCTATCTTGGGTCTCAACTCTGAAATGATGCTTTTTGGAGAAAAGTTCAATAATCAGGTAAGCACTACAGAGAACCTAGCATTGGGCAGTCAGGCAAGAAACTTGCGTGACAGTTTTGCTAATGGTATCTTGGAACATAGCGGTATTGTACCGATAGAGAATCAGGGTGTAGGTGGAAAGGAGTTTGATGCAGCAACGCCAAGTGAGAATGACCCATTCGATAATGCGGTGCTTGATTATTACAGCAATCAGAAACTTAACAAGAACAATCGTGAAGGTAGCGACTACTTCCCTACCCCAGAGCCTCTTGGCTACAAGATGGTAGAATGGGCTGGCTTGGGTGAAGGTGACTCCGTACTAGAACCTAGCGCAGGCCATGGAGCTATCGCAAGATACGTTCCAAAGACAAACGAACTGGTGAGCATCGAGCCAAGTCAGAGTCTCTTCACGAAGTTGCAGTTGAAGGCTGGCGGCTTGGGTAGAAAGTTCCTGAATAATACGTTTGAGAACTATGCGCTGAACAATAAGCATGATGTTATTGTAATGAATCCTCCTTTCGGCAAGGCTGGTGCGTTGGCTATCCAACATATTGACAAGGCTTTCAAGCACTTGGACGAAGGCGGTCGTATCGTAGCAATCATACCTAGAGGTTCAACAGACAAGAAGTTTGAGAAGTGGTATAACGAGCAGAAGAACATTGCCATGCGTGCTGAGGTTAATCTGCCTGACATTCTTTTCCAACAGGCGGGAACCAGAGTAGCATGCCGAGTAGTTGTATTGGATAAGATTTCTGACGCTGCTTTGAGAAGTAAGGCAGGTTATCCTGAAAAGATAGACCTGAGCGGCCATTACGATAAGATTGAAGACTTCTTCAATGATCTTCGGGATATTGAAATGCCTAAGCGCATCATTGATACGAATCTCAAAATGCAGAAGAAGGCCAAGGCTGCTGTCAAGGACATCATGGAAATCAACGGCGTGAAAGACGTTGCTTATGGCAAGACAGGAATTGATGTTTCTTTGAGAGGTTCTTGGATGAACTACGGAATATCTTTCACTGGTAGTGACAAACCGAACTACTGGAGAGATAAGATGGCTAACTATTATACCAAATATGATGAGCTTCAAAAGCTGGAGTATCAGGAAAATAAACAGGCGGTGTTTGATGAGTTAAAGAAACTATCATGCAAGCTTGCTGGTATGACTGAGGACGAAATGCAGAGATATATCAGCAATCGTCAAGAAAACGGAAAAACTCACTTCCGTATAGAAGAAAATACTGAAAATGAGGGAAGTTCTGAAAAACTTTTCTTATCTTTGCAGCAGAAGTCAAACAATAAAAAAAAATATAATGAAACAGTTACAGAACTCGCAAACAGAGTTAAACAAGGAACAGCAAGAATTGCTGGAGAGATTGAAGAAGGTTCACGCGGTGGGTCCAGCCCTAACTACGGAGGGCTACCTGCAATTGTTGGAAAAATACTCAATGGAGCGTATAAGCAAGGGCGTGGACAATCTGGAGAAATGGTTGGAGGAGCATCCGACCGAAAGGGGAAGGAGATTCTTTCGCCTGACTTTGTTTATGCCAAAATAGAAGATTGGGCAAAAGAAAACAAGTGTTACTTTACCGAAGAAGATATTGCAAAAGATTCTTTGGATGGAGACGTGTGGAAAAATGGCGCAGAGGCTTACGTATATCGTTCTAAGGATGGTAAGTCTGCTATAAAAGTAATGGCATTTGATTCATACTATAAAAACCCTATTGATTATTATCTTGACAGAAACAGATACTTCAATGAGGTGTTCCCAGATTCTGCCATTGAAGTAATGGGTTATGGTAGAGACAAAAACGGGGAACCAACAATATTTTATAAGCAGCCTTTAATTGAAGGCGAAACTGTTATTGAACGTTTTAATGGCGACGAGTTAAAAGCTAACGAGTATGTTGACAATATGCTTGCAAACATGGGGTACGACAAAAAGGTTCCTCATGATGAATGGGGATGTATGTCTGATAGCAACGGAAAGTATAATATCTTTGATGTAAACTACAGTAATGTTATCATCGGTAAAGATGGAAAGCCTCACGTAATAGATGCAGAGGTTTTACCTGTAGACTATAAAAACGATGGCAAATTTGAGATAAAGGACAACGACTCAGACACTCATTTCCGAAATGATAACGATTCGCCAGTATCAATTTCTAAGGATGCTCCTGCAGTAGTAAAGCATGTTGCAAAGGTTTCCAAGGCTACAGGAGGCAAAGTTAAGATGCTGCAAAGTGCCGAAGAGGTAACCAATGCAGAGGCTAAAGCAAGACTGGAAAATGGTGAAAAGGTAGAAGGGTGGTATGATGAAAGCACAGGCGAAGTTGTGCTGTATATGCCAAACGTGCATGATAGTTATACTGCTGAAAAAACGGTATGGCATGAAATCGTAGGTCATAAAGGAATGCGTGAACTGTTCGGTAACGACAACTACGACAAATTCCTTGATGATATTTACTTCAATCTTGATAAACCGGAATACGCCGACCTCAAAAAGCTAGTCATGAAGGAACTGCAGTATAACCCATTCGATTACAGAAATGCCATCGAAGAGGCTATTGCAAGAATGGCAGAAGAGGGACATGGCGAACAAGGGCTTTGGAATAACCTGAAAAACAAAGTAACAAATATCTTTAGAGAGATTGGCTACCGTGTGGCGCCGAACACAAAAGATATTAAATATCTCTTGTGGCTCGCCAAGAATTACTCCAAGCATCCTGAGAGTGATGGTTACTTTGGTATCAGAAGAAATGCCTTGCTGCATAAGTTGGAGAGAGACAACACACCTAGCTTCGTAGAGAGAAACGGAATGTTCTTTGATAATGATGGTAAGAACCATGATTATCTGCTAGACTTGAACCGTAAGGATTTCGAAGAGGCTACAGATGGAAAGGTGCACTTCCGAACCTCCCCTATGACTGCATCTAAGATTGAGGAGTATAACCGCAGACTTGGAACAAAACTCTACGCTTTCAAGGAAAGTACTGTTGATCATATGCAGTCCCTGCAAGAGGCCATGGAAATAATCTCTGGCGAAAAGCATGTATGGACAGACATTCCTTCTGCCTTCAACCCATTGCAGGCACAGAATCGTATTGATAGTATCGTGCAACAAAAGGCAGAAGAGTATGACCGAAAATATACGAAGCCTCTTGATGATTCTTTTAAGAAAGTCGTTTCTACCATGAGTGGTAACGGCAAAGACGAGCAGCTAAGAAACGCACAACTCTACATGATTACCAAGCATGGATTGGAGCGTAACCGTGTATTCTTTGTTCGCGACGCAGTTCGTGATATGATGAAGGATGATATTACACAGGCAAAGGCATTGATGAAGGACTGGAACGACAAGCAGAAGGATTTGGCTGACGAACTAGAGAAAGGCAACATCAGATTTGATGAGTACCTGGAGCAAATGGACGAATGGATTCGTAGCAACGTGGACGTTAACTTTGTAGCTGACGAACACGATTATTCAGGATTCCATGGTGTGCAAAATATAGCCAAGACCTCTGACCCATACGACGACAAGCTTGCCATTGACAACGTGATGAGTGCAGAAAGCCAGATGGGTAGCGATTTGGCAAAAGACTTCTGGACAAAGAAGAAGGCTGCAACAGATTACGTTATCGACCAAGAATACTACAACGGCTTTATTGATCAATCTGATAGAGATTATCTAAAGGGAATGTTCCAATGGTATGTGCCTCTTAGAAAGTTTGATGATACAACCGCAGAAGATGTGTATGGTTATATCGGAGAAAAGGGAGACCCATCTAACTTTGTAGGTCCTGTGTTAGCAAAAGCAAAGGGAAGAAGCAGTTTGAGCGACATTAATGTTATGGCTCAAATATCTGCCATGGCAAAGTCTTCGCTTATCAATGGTGGAAAGAACGTAGTAAAACAACACTTTGCCAGATTCGTTTCTGCCTATGAAACTGGTAATTCAAAAGATAAAATCTTTGTGGAGGTGACCCCTTGGTTAGAGAAGCACGTAATAGACGGTAATGAAGTTTGGGAAGAGGTTACACCTCAAATCCCTGAGAACGCCACACAGCAGCAAATAAGCAATATCCTACAAAACTTTGAGGACACAATGCAAGCGAAGAAAGCTACTGGTGATGCCAAACTTTCAAGGCGAAACCCTAATATTGGCTTCAAATTCCAGCGTGCCAAGAATAAGTCTGAACATATCGTAGATGTGTATATAGCAGGTAAGAAAAGAAGTTTTGTCTGCCAAGGCAACCCAAGGGCAGCTCAAGCTCTCAATGGACTCTTGAAAGATTCGGGAACCAGAAATACTGTAACGCAATTTGATGCGAAGGTTACAAGAAAAATTGCTCAATTCAATACTTCGCTTAATCCAGACTTCATGATGTCTAACATGCTCAGAGACTTAACATTTGCTTCTGCCAATGTTACCAAGGAGGGGGCTAGCTATACAAAGGACTTTTTGAAAGAATATGCCGGAAATATGCTCTCTATCAAGAATGGCAAAGGTAGCGGAAACTATCTTACTATGTTCCGCAGATATAGAGACGGCAAGCTTGATATAAACAATGAACATGAAAGGATGTTCAAAGAGTTTATGGATAACGGAGGTCAGACCGGATTCGTTCAAATCAAGAAATTAGAAAGTCTGATTGAGGAATACGACAACTTGATCAAGAAAGGAAGTAAGGAGGCTGATGGCTGGTTTGCCAAGAAAATCAAGGAAGGTGGAACGTTTATTGAAACAGCCAACGAGATTATTGAAAATCTAGCTCGCTACTCTACTTACTGTACTTCACGAAAGCACGGAAGAAGCGTAGGACGAAGCATCTATGATGCCAAAGAGGTTTCAACAAACTTCAACCGCCATGGTTCTGGAGATGCCATCAAGACCTTGAAAACTTCGACAGATAGTAATATTGATAAGAAATTCCGTGGATCTCTTGGTTTCTTCAATAGCTGGATGAAGAATCATACGCAGTTCTATAACGCTGGCGTGCAAGGTGCAAACCTATTTTTCAAGAACTATAAGAGTGCATGGAAGACCGCAGCCGTTTCATTCGGAATGTTGCCTTTAGGGCTTGGTATTGCACAAGCATTAATCAACCAATTTCTGATTAACAATGAGGATGAGAAGGACAGAAAGGGAGTTAAGGATCCATACGCAGAGTTACCTGAATGGAAACGCAGAAACAACATCTGTATCTATACCGGACATGGAAACTTTAAGACTGTTCCTATTGCCATCGAGTTAAGAGCGTTTTTTGGTTTGGGCGATATTGCAGCTGGCTATGCTGTGAACGACAAATTGAAGAGTAGTACGCCTATCGGTTATGATATTTTGGGACAGATGGCACAATTGGTTCCTGCCTCAGATTTTCTGGGACACCATTCACCAAGCAGCAGCATTAAGGAACTTGGAGAGGATGCGATGCTTGCAGTTACGCCGACAACCATTTCTCCTGCCATGGAACTTGCCTTCAATCGAAATTGGACAGGCAGACCTTTCTATCGTGATTATGACTATCTTGATAAGGCTCCAAGATGGAAGAGGGCATACGACAATACAAATAATGTTTACATGAGCATCAATAAATGGGCTAACCAAGGCACAAATGGTATTGATGGATCTAATGCAGACATGAAGGGAAATGAAACTCTTGATTATCTTACAGCACCTTACGCTTGGGAACATTTGATAGACAGTTACACCGGCGGTATGGGTTCAACTATTGGTAGAACTTATAAAACTTTAGAAGCTGTCGGTAAGGGTGTTGTATCTGGAGCGAAGAGCAAAGAAGGATTCGGCAAGGGCTTCTCCGAAGAATTTGATAAGTTTGACAAAAATCAAATTCCTCTTTACAGGGTTTTCAACTATACTCCTAAAGAGGGGCAAGACATGCAGCGAACCAGATCGAAGTGGTATAACTATTCCGACGAGTTGAAGCAGACGGAATATAATATCAAGCAGTTAAAGACCAATACTCCAGATGTTTTGAAAAACATAGAGAACAACGCCAAGAAGTTCAATTTCATTCATGGAGAGGAAGGAAAGGCGTATAATATCTGGAATGCTGCAGATAATTATATCCAGAAGAAGAAGAAAATCTTAAAAAGAGTATCTGATCCGGAAGTAATCAAGTCGATTAATGAAGACATCTATCGAAAGATGCAGGAAGCGGTGAATGATTTGGATAAATTAAATTAGAATCCGTATAAACTACAAATAAAAGTGGCGATAGGTGATACAACCTATCGCTATTTTTTGTACTTTTGCAAAAACAAAAACATTAAATTTATGAAGAAAATTATATTATTCTTTCTGTTAGCTATCGCATCAGCTAGTTGTTTTGCGCAAAATGATGTTGTGACAGAAATTTGCGGAGTTAAGTTTGGGTCAAACAGACCAACTACTCGTTCTATCCTTACGGCTAAATATGGAGATCCAAATATGGATGAACTTAATTTGATTGAGTTTGATAATGTAAGGTATGCTGGAATATCGTTTGATTTTGGCTACTTTTCTTTTCAAACCGACGGTGTAAGAAGTTATTTTAATGAATGTATTTTAGGATTCTATGCAGATACAGCAGATGATGCAAAAAGAAAGCGAGAATTTCTAAAAGGGATTCTTGGGAATAAATATGAAATGCAGGAAGAGATAGAGGAAGATAAATTTAAATGTTATTATGGAGGGACATCCCCGGTTAATTCCGATGAATACGCTTTCAAATTGTATATAACGAAAATTCCTAAATCAGGATATTTAGTTAGTATTAAATATGGCGAATTCGACTATTTAAATGAAAGTCTATGAAAAGAATATAAGGTGAACACTATTAAAAATTCAATGTGTTCACCTTATTATATTATATAGCCTTCAACAACTCTTCAAACTTATCATCATACCATCGTGGCTGAGTCTCACTCTGGTTCTTTGGAGAAACCTGATTCTCTCCATACGACTTACCCTTCTCAGTAATCACCTTGAACTTGTGAATCTTTGTGGTTCCCTGTCGGGTCTCCTCTTTCAAGAAGCCAAGCTTAACCATCTGCTGGTTGAACTTCAATGCCGACATCTTGGATCCAAAGCGTTTCAACAGTTCTGATGCCGAGTGCATCACGCCCTTGCTGACTACGTAATCTGGTGAAGGCAAGCCAAGAGGTTCTGCTACCTTCTGCATCAGAGCAAGAGTTGATGAATCGCTTAGGTTAAGGATTCGCTTGCAGCCTTCCACCCACATCATACCTGCCTCTACCCTATCCTTGATTACATTCGTAACAGAATAGCATCCTGTACGACGGATAGACTTCAAGATTTCCTTCACTCCCTTTTTGAACTGCTTAGCCTGTGGCTTACGGCTCTGCATCAAGACTTCGTAAAGACCATCTTCTGTAAGAAACCATGTTTCACCTTGACGCCCTAAGTTGAACTTAGACCGTTCATCCTCATCAACTCTTGTGATCATGTCGGAAACATTCGAAAGTTCCAACCACTCTGCAACATCGTTTGCCTTAAATAATGGGTTCTCGGCGTTACCATACACGTCAATCTCCTTACCAAGGAAAGTTGACTTACTAATCAAAGTGATTTCGTTCATATCAATATTCATTTTAAAATTTAACTCCAAATAAAAGGGTATAAGAAATGCCCCATCCGCTATTGTGAGAGGTGCAGACAGGGCATTGTATATTGTATGATGAAATCCATTGATTTTGTGTCTGTTTGTGCCTCTCACCTCACGAACTTACGAGTGCAAAGGTAATACGAATTTTGGAATAAATCGCAATCATAATTGTTAAGAAAACTTTCAGCTTTAAACTGGTTTAAAACCGGTTTTAAAATATCATTTGATTTATTTACGCAAATGCCTTTATTTATCGGCAATTCACATCATTTAACAGTTCCCTAAAAGAGAATCGATTAATTTGTGGCTGACTGACAGAGCGTGCTATCGGTGTTATCAAGCATGGCAAAGACACGGAAACCAAGGATATTCCTTTCCTTCGCTCTCTTCTTTATACGTCTAGCGAGCAGAGCAGCTTGCAGCGAACCAAGAGCAAGTGGTATAACTACAAGGACGAAATGGAAAAGACCATGGCCAACGTGGACCGCCTGAAATCGAAGAACGTTCCGATTGATAAGAGAATCACGAATATCGGTGAGTATTATCACTTCCAAAACTCCAAGGAGGCTGCCAAGGTTAGAATCATCGAGTTGGCAGAGAAGCAGATGAAGCGATGGAAGAAGATGAGGGATAAGGCGAGTGATACCGAGAGCATCAACTTCGCTAATCAGAATATTGACAGAATCATGATGGATGCGGTGGATGAACTGGATAGATTGGAATAAATAAAAAAGGAGTGGGCGCTTGGCTCACTCCTTTAATATTTTATGTGCATCCTCCTCTTTTACGCATTTAGCACAAACGGTCATAGCATAACAATCCTTTAATGATACTTCCTTATATGAATCAATATCGGGACAATCTGGTCTTGAATGAGCAACCGTTATTCTTGGACCGCTTGAACCTACAAATTGAATATATACTTTATCCCCTATGCTTTTTTTATAACCACAAGATGTTAGAGCTATAGCGAAAAACAATACTACTAATTTCTTCATAATCTTTTATAGTTAAGCGTTATTTTCTGCAAAAGTACGGAAAATATTGATAGGTTGTATCGGGTTCGGGGTGGTTTCTGTATAGTTTAGATTTATGCTAAATAAATGAGCATAGAATGACTCAGCATAAAATGCTGAGGAACAGTGGTTTAGAGGGCGTAAATTTTATTTTGAGCATAGTTAGGCAGAGCCTCATCTTCTTCGTAACTTTGCACCAAGTTCAATAGTGAACGAAACGAATAATCTATTTTATTATGTCAGAATCTAAGACATACATCTTTGGTGAAAACCAAAACGGAGGTTCAAACGGAATGCTTGGACTTCTTGCTCCTCTGCTCCAGAAGCAGGGTGTAGATCCAAATGTGCTTCTCGCCATGAAGGGTAACAATGGCTTCGGCGGTGAAGGTGGTTGGTTCATGTGGGTTATCTTCCTCTTCTTCCTTATGGGTTGGGGTGGCAATGGCTGGGGTGGTTTCGGCAATAACGGCCGTGGCGGTCTTGCTAACGAGATTAACAACGACAATGGTCGTGCCCTCTTGATGGATGCCATCGGTGGTAATCGTAATGCACTCAGCAATTTGGCTACTCAGCTCAACTGTACCGAAGGTCAGATTCAGAATGCCATTTCTGCTTTGACTTCTCAGGTTCAGAGTGTAGGTAATCAGGTAGGTATGAGTGGCATGCAGACCATCAATGCTTTGCAGCAGGGTAACATGCAGATTGCTCAGCAGATTGCAAACTGCTGCTGCGAGAACCGCTTGGCTATCTGCCAGCAGACTGGTACATTACAGAATGCCATCAACAACGTGGCTGTAGGTCAGGAGCGCGGCTTCTCTAACGTAGCTTACGAAACCCAGCGCCAGACTTGCGATTTGCATAACGCCATCAAGGAAAGCACTCAGACCATCGTTGACGGTCAGAAGCAGGCTGAGATGCGCGAAATGCAGAACAAGATTGATTCTCTGCGTGAGGAGAACAGTACCTTCAAGGCTTCCGCAATGACTTCACAAATCGTGGGTCAGGCTGTAGCACCAATCAATCAAGTACTGGCAGGTCTGCAGAACGAGGTGGCAGGTATCAAGTGCAAGCTGCCAGAGACAGTAACTACTCCTTACAGTCCATTCACCGCGGTTCCTAACTGCGTGGCTTATCAGGCAGGTCTGTATGGACTGAATGCTGCTAACAATGCAGGATTCTGGGGTTAAAGAAAGGAGGCTGCTATGTTATGGTTAAGACCTTTTACTTGGGTGAATCGTAACGGTTCGGCGGCTATCGCTTCTACAGGCGTGGTGGTGAATACTGCCAATGTGGTGTTCACCTTTAAAAACCACGCCTTCGTGAATGCTAGCTACAGAGGAACGATCTTCGTAAATCTGCGTCAGGCTATTCCGACAGGAACGACTGGTACGCTGCCTATCCTTTTCGAGACCAACGGCGTAACCCAAGCTGTAACCAAATTCAACGGTGATGCTTTGACGGTTGCAGACGTGCCGGGAACTGGAGTTGTTCAGCTCTGGTTTGAGAGAGACACTAACACCCTTCAGCTGATGACGGGTATTGTTTAACAAACAGAATAGATAATAGGAGATTACATTATGTTTCAAGGTTTAAGAACAAATTCTTTATTCTATGTCCTAGATAAGGGCGAAAACCCAAACTTGCAGATTGGTCAGGTTGTTTCAGTCAGCAACCCTCAGACGAAATACCCTACCTTCAACAATGGCTTCACGCCTCAGCCTATGGAAACTGTGGTTGATGTGAAGGTGAAGCTGAACGATGAGGAGGTGGATTTCAAGCAGCTACCTGCCAACGGACAGATAGCAAACGACAAGAACCTTGTGGTGAGTGACAACAAGGAAGCCATGAGTGCAGAGGTCGATACAATGCTGAGACAATCCAAGGCAATACTGGAGAGCGTAGATTACCACAAGAAAGTCGTTGATTCTTGTGAGGGAATGCTATTGCAACTCAACCCCCAGATAGCCAAGGAGAGGGAACAGACTGAGAAGATTAGCAAGCTGGAAGGCAAGGTTTCTGGCATGGAGGGCAAGCTCGACAAGATGATGGGATTGCTCCAACAGGCGATAACCAAGTAATCTCCTATCTATTCACTTTAAAAATCTTAAAATTATGATAATGGTTGAGATTACAGAAGACAAGTTTGATGGCTTGTATGAGAACGTGGAGAAGGGCTTGCGCTACTTGGATAAGGCGATGAACTGCCTGGGCGAAATGAAGCGTGAAGGCAGACGTGACCGGTACGGCGAGCGCAACCGCATGCCCGATTACAGAGGTCGTGGAGGCAGAAGTGGTATGCGAGAGCATGAAGAGTACGACGACATGCGCCAACGTGACGACAGAGACCGTGGAGAACGTGATTATCGAAGCTACGGCGACGAGTATTAACTAACATGGGGTTTGGTAGTGAAACAGATTTCGTTACCAAACCCTTTTTAATATCATAAAGATTATGGAAAGAAAATACAGACAATCTTTGAACGCCTACGATTATCAGCCGGAAGAAATGAGGGCTTACCTTCGCTACAATGGCTGGCACTTCAATAAGAAGATGTGCGAGTGGGCAGTAAAGCAGATGCGGAAGAATGGTAAGCCTATCCGCATGATGAGCAAGGATGATATTGAGGACATTCTGAAGAAGAATAATATCGTGCTGGAGAATAATGTGGGCTATGATGCTTGCTACATCGCGCACATGTGCTTAGCCGATTTCTACGGCTCGTCTATCACAGAAGAAAAGCAGATGGCCCAGTTCATCAAAGACTACGTAGATGATGAGGATCAGCAGGACGGTTTCATCTTCAACCGCTTCTATGCAGACACATCTTTCAATGGTGTGGGCATTCCTTGGGAAGAAATTCTTTAGTGATTAATTGTTTGTGATTATTGATTAGTTGAATGACTGAGCAGGAGATATATTTGGAAAGGTATGACTGGACGGTACACATAATGTACGATGTTCACTCAAAGGATGCCATGAAGGTAAGAAGGCATCTTCGGGATTTGGGATGCGCCGGCATTCCTCTCGAAGATGCCTGTAATCTCGTGCTCGAAGGTGAAGCCAATAAAGGGATAACCTATTCCAATGTTGATATAAGAAAAACGGTGGTTGTTATTGGCTGGACCACTTCTAAAGCAGAATTCATGAATAGCCTCAGCCACGAAATGCTGCATGTGGTTCAGCACATTTCCGAGCAGTTCTTGATAAATATGTATGGGGAGGAGGCTTGCTACTTGCTTGGTGGATTGGTGCAGGCTTGCTGCATAAGAAAAGGGTGAATCTTTCGATTCACCCTTCTTCTTTATTTACAAACTCAGCGACTTGATCCATGTTCAAAAAGTAATATTACAGATACCCTAATGCACATAATCTATCGTATATTAGATTTGCAATAATATCATAGCCATAACTGTTGAAATGGATAGCATCAGATCTTAATGATGTAGGAACTATATTGTTTGCAATATCTGTCTTGTCTTGTTGTGTAGCAGTCAACCCCTCATAAGCTAAACCATATTTTATAATGAAGTCATAAATATCTACATAATGATTTCCAAATGTATCTTTTAGCTTAGTGTTAAAAGCCATCAATTGGTCATACGAAAAGCTGGAATTGCAATCATGGCAGCCTACAACAATATACTTTTCTGCCGTGTCAACTAATAGCTTAATTTCTTTAACCACATGTTCAACTCCACCTTCGTGGTTAAACATATTATATCCATCGTTTGTTCCACTCCAAATCACTTTTATATGTTTATTAGATATCGGTGTCTCAGGAAAAACCATTGTAGGAAAATCAACCTTTTTTGCCGTGCCATCTGATATGCGAGTAAAATAATATTTATGGTTACTTGAAGATGCTGTAGTATCTCCGGCATGACTAATATTTCCTTTAATTCCTTCTATAACATAAGGATTTAAAAAAGAATTAGCGTTTTGACGCCCTGGAGCGAAATTTTCCATCCATTTTGGTGACATAGAGTCTGTTGTACTAATTGCTATCTGTACACTGCCACTCGCAGGAATTGTAAATGGGCTACATTCGAATGGTATGCATCCAATCCTTGCACCAATCTCAAAAGTTCTATCTCCACCACTGCCATAATTAATAACAGTCTTTCCTGACAGATTAGCTAACTTCGGTGGATATGAATTGTCCCCGCCTTGTCCTTGAGTTAAAGAATCACCAATGCAGTATATTCGTACGTCATTGTCTCCACCTTTAAAGTTGGATATTTCACTATCAATATTGTCAAGTTTCTCTTTGAGAGTAATAGATGAGTTCACATCACAGTAATATCCACCCTCAATAACAGAATTTAGACATATATATGTATCTACGTCTGATATTATTGAGCCATCAAAGTATGCAAATTGTGATGCATTACCTTCATAAGTACCTAAAATATTGTGCGGATTTGAGCCATCTTCATTACAATAATATCCTACATCGTTTCCACCAACTAACTTAATGTGAAGATAGTATGTAGTATTTTTCTTTATCTTGTAAATAGCGACCTCGAAACTATTGTTAGTTAAATAATTACCATTACGGATATAATATCCTGACTTTTTGGCAATCGGGGATTGTTCTCCACCTTTAAAGTTGGATATTTCACTATCAATATTGTCAAGTTTCTCTTTGAGAGTAATAGATGAGTTCACATCACAGTAATATCCACCCTCAATAACAGAATTTAGACATATATATGTATCTACGTCTGATATTATTGAGCCATCAAAGTATGCAAATTGTGATGCATTACCTTCATAAGTACCTAAAATATTGTGCGGATTTGAGCCATCTTCATTACAATAATATCCTACATCGTTTCCACCAACTAACTTAATGTGAAGATAGTATGTAGTATTTTTCTTTATCTTGTAAATAGCGACCTCGAAACTATTGTTAGTTAAATAATTACCATTACGGATATAATATCCTGACTTTTTGGCAATCGGGGATTGTTGTGCACCTTTAAAGTTGGATATTTCACTATCAATATTGTCAAGTTTCTCTTCTACAGAAAACCAGTTTTCTGGGTCTGCTGACCATGCGTTTGCCTTTAAAGTATAGCGGTAGATGGTATCACCTGATTTGTATGTGATAGTAATACCTACCTTCTGAAATGTTGTAGGAACAGAGTTGATGGCATCTTGTAGAGTAGCGTGGGTTACTGTTCCACCTTTTGAGCAGTCGTAGGTTAGGATGCCTAGCTTGCCTACTTCGGCTGAGAGAAAGTCGGTCTCTCCACCAGTTATAGCATCATTGACTAGGGTCTTGTTGCTCGCATCGGCGATACCACTATTGCCCTGAGGTCCGATTTCGCCTTGATCACCCTTGTCTCCTTTTTCTCCTTTGTCGCCTTGTTCTCCCTTTGCGCCATTGTATATTTCGAAGGACTCTTTAGTACCATCACCTAGTGTTGCCTCTATTGTATTGAGACCAGAAGATTCAGTTGTTTTTCTTCTCTGCTCTAACTTAACAATAGATGTTCCCTTATCACCCTTTGAACCTTTCGATCCATTGAGAATTTCAAAGACTTTACTCCATCCGTCAGAACGAGTGACACGGATAATGTTCTTTCCTCCATCCTCTGTGGATTTAACAATCTGTTCAATATTTGAAATATCATAGCCACGTTCACCTTGATCGCCCTTATCACCTTTGCTTCCTCTGGTAAACTCCAAGAAATCGATTTCAGATTTATCTTCATTGCCAGGCTGCTCAGTCCAAATATCATAAGCAGACTTTCCGTTTAGACCAGACAAGCCTTGCTCTCCTTGGATTCCTTGCGGACCACGCAACTCACCACAATCTTGATACATACCTGACTCTGGAGTCGAGCCATTACCAACGTAAACATAAAGATGGTTATCGACGAGCCAGCCTATTGTATTTTCTTCTGTTGGTAAAGAAGAAAGATTATCTGCTACCTTGAATGCAGATATACGTGTAGTAAGCAGAGATAACATATTTGCTATCTCTGTACTCAACTTGCTTGATGTTACTGAACCATCGGCAAGTTTTCTTTCCGTAACTTGTTTGTCTCCAATATCTGGAGTTTTAATCAAAGGAACGGAATCTCCTAACTTATTATCTTGTCTAAATGTAGGCATATTTTATTTCTTTTGGTTCTGTAGAAGTGAATATTTGAATTTGGACGGTATCGGGAATAACCGAGATACGGAACTCGAAGGACTTGGTGTCCTTGTGGCTACGTATTGGGACGCGAGGGAAATTTCCCTTATCATCCGACTGACGGATAACCACCTTTCCTTTTTTTCTTAGCGTGATTCTTAGAAAAATATCACGGCGAAGAGTAAGGATTGGAGTTACCCACGCAAGTTCATTGGCATCGTATGTGGCTGTAACATTCTCCATATCGTCTTTATTTTGAGGTTTGATTTACGCCTAGCTGTTGCAGGGCGATGGTGTACATCTGGCTAGCTTTGGTATCATCGTAGGCAGAGAGGAGCAGAAAGGCGATATAATAGATGAAGGCATTCTTTAGTTTGTCCGGAATGGCAACATCTGTTGTGGAAGCGTCTGTGCTCACAGACTTAGGTACGCCCACATAGGTAATGACCGCCGTTGAAGGCTTGGGCTGCATGAGGATCTTGATTGGATTCTCTCGCATGATGGCAGCCTGTGGGCGATCAATGGTACCCTTGGCGGTATCGTCGTACATCATAAGAGCTTCATCATCGGTGTCCTCTACTGGGGTGACTGCCTTATACCAAGAAGCGCCACGAATGCGGTTGATGGTAATAATCTTCATATTGGAAGGCATGGTGATAACACCGATGTTGTGATTAGAATCAAAATCGGACACTTGAATTGTATCGGAAGTCGAGCCTATGCTCTTGGAATCTGACAGGACAGGCGAAGATGCAGCAGTAATGGCAATCCAATGCAGCGCATCGTTTATCTTCGACTTGATGATATTGTCCATATACAAATCATCCTTCTCATCGGTGATTTCCGATGTGTTGTTGGATTCCTCGTCTATGCACCAACGTACTGCCTTTATGATTTCCTCTATACTCATTTACACCTTATTATATATTATGGCTTGTGATTTGGGAAAACAAAGTTGTGTTTTGTTGCCCATTCCAAAGCACTTGTCAAAGTCTTGAACAGTCGGGAACCCTCACGCTTGTCTTCCTCGTTGACAAAAGCAATCAAGTCTTCATCAGAAACGACAGAAGCGACCTCAATAGGTCCCTTTTTATTTTCTTCGGAAGATTTCTCTTCCAGTTCTGCAGCCTTCTTCAATTTATCCTCAAGAGTTTCCTCTGAACGGATGAGTTTGACGATACCCTCTTTGAAGAGATCGCTGCTTTCGAGCAAATTCTGAGCGTACTCATTCTTCAAGATAATTTCCGGTTTCTGCTTGGTAATCACATTACCACGCTCGAAGTTGTAGCGAACTGTTACGCCATTCTTGCCTTGAAGAATATGACTTACAGAGTTTCTATTTGCATTATATCTATATACCTTAATCATATTTGCTAATTATTTATTTAGAACAACAGGTGACCGGCACGAAGCCAGTCACTTGTTATTCGGTGTATTACACTAGGCTGCAATAAGCTGACCTGAGAAGAGTTCCCATTTGCCGCCCTTGTAGATGTAAACATTCTCCTTCTCGTACTTGGTTGTACCACTACCATCAGTATTTGGAGCATTGTAATCGGCTGTCAAAGCGACAATCATACCCTCACGAGGAGTCTCAGGCAACTTGCTCATGGAGATAATGTTGTTGATAACACCCGATGCACCAAGCGTAGAAATCTTATTCTCTGGACCAACAAGAATGCTGTTGTAGCCACGAAGAGCAACGCAATCAGCCTCCCAGTGCATGTAACGCTTAGCCAGACGTGGATCGTAAGCATCCTTTGACAAATCGTTGGTGCGCTCCTTGCTCTTCTCCTTGACGTAGTGACGAGCACCCTTGAAGTCAGCACCAATCATGCAGTCTTCCAAATCCATGTAGTCGAGCGTGCTATCCCAAGCGAAGTTGAGAGTACCATAGCTGCACTTGAACTGGTTGAAGGTGATGTCGAACTCCTTAACTGTAGAGAACATGACATCGCGACCCTTAGGAAGTTCAATCTTCATCAGGCGCTCAACAGCGTTCTTGCCACAGAAGAGATACATTTCATCAGACTCAGCGAAGTCTGTGAACATCAGCTTAGCGATAGCGATAAGATCAGCGAAGGTATAGGTGTCGCCAATACCGTATGAGTTGGTGAGCTGGTTGATGATACCCTCAGCAGAGTAAGCGTACTCCTGAGCACCGTCCTTAGTCTCCATGAGGAACTTTAACTTAGTGCCATAGAGGTAACTGCGCTCCTGACGAAGCAAGAACTTGGTGAGAGCATCTTCCTTCATGTCGGCAACGGTATGAGGCGCCTTCTTCTTGATCTTCTCGAACTCCTCGGTGAAGATGATAGAGAATGCACGCTTCTGCAAGTAAACCTCCTCTGAGCGAGGCTGGTAGTTCTCAGGTGGAACGTTCATCTGGCTCTCGGAGAGGATGGTGGAAGCACAGAGGATGCGGCTATTAGCTGGGATGGCTGGGCAGCCCATAGAGTCGAGGGTTTCACCAATAGTGCCTTCGGTCTCAGCCGGACCATTAAGAGCCTGCAAAGTAACCTCATCCTTCGTCTTCTCAATAACCAAGAGATTTAATCGACCGCTAACCTTGGTCTTAGAGCCACGCTCGTAACCGGCAACAGAAGGAACGATAACGGTACTACCCTTGTAGAGAGGCAATAATGAACCAGAGAAGTTAGCCTTAGTAAGCTTGATAGTGCCACCAGCTTCAACCTTTTCGATAGCAGCAGTAACAACACCATCGAGGGTGTCACCGCCGACACGGGCATGCTTCTTCTCGTAGCCGTTACAAGGTACACTCTTGGTAATCTTACGGATAATCTGGAGCAAAGGAGTACGGAAAGGGCGATATTTCTCTACCTCACTATCCCAATCCTCCTCGGCAAGACCACCCTTGCGAATCTGGGTTGCAGAAGCCTGCGTGCCTGTCAAGTCCTGACCTTCTACCTTACCGCCTGGAACCAACCGGTCTGACTTATCAGGATCAACAGGCTCAGTTGCCGCATCAGCCTTGGTTGAAGGTTCGTGACCCTCATCACCAATCTGAGTAGTTGGCTCTGTGGTATCAGCCATAGCGAGAACGCCGCCGCCAGTAACCACTGCAAGAAGCATCAGAATCATCTTCATGATGAACTGACCGCTCATAAAATTCTTAAAACAATCTTTCTTCATTTTATACATATATTTATGGATTAATATTAATAAGTGAGACCTTCGAAGAATCCGCTCTTCGGCTCATTCTTCTTTTTGACAGGCTTGTTCCCTGCACCCGAACTAGAAAGTGAAGGAGGAATGCCTTCTGTGCTAGAAGAGCGAACCTTATTCTGAATCTTCTCGTTTCTGGCTTGCATAGCCGCCTCGTCGCGCGCCGAACTGATGTCGGAATCGTAGTTGTTGGCGTTGTGGAGCATCTTCCAAATATCATCTGAAATATCGCCACTCTCTACCTTGTCGTGAATCTCATAAATCTGGGACCACATATCCTGCGCATCATCGGGGTAGAGCTTCATCAAGCGTTCAAGCGACTTGCGCATGTTGGCAGTAACCTTCTCGGTAGCCTCGTTCTGTTCAGCCACGTCCTCGTTGTGCTTGGCGAGAATCTCAGCGAGTTTCTTGCCGCCTTCAGGATCATCAAGCAACGTCTTTACATCAATACCCAAGCGAGCCATCGCATCAAACGGATTGTCGTCCGGATTTTTCTCCATATCCATCGCCAGAGCAGCGAGCCACTTGTGCTTATCGAATACTTTAGATAACGCCTTACCGCTCTGTTCGTACTGTCCGAGCAAATCGGCATCATCATTCATTGCCGCATAACGAGCTTCCTTGTCTTCGAAGTCGATGTCAGAATGGCGACTGGAGAAACGCTTGGAGAAAGCTGTACGATTAGGGCGGTCATCTACAGACGCTTCATCTGTAGCAGCCTCAGCAGGTGGAGCCTGTTGAGCGCCACCTTCCTCATTCATCTGTGCTAATTCTTCTTTTGTCATATCTCTATAATACTGTTTGAAACTTTTCGGCAAAAATGCAAATAATTTGAAGAAGTTTTGCCGTGCTCCAACCTTGCGCCTGATGGTTGGTTGGAACACGGCAAAGAAAGCCATGTTTTTGTCTATTTTTGCGCCTATAATTAATAATGTATAAGAAAATGGTAAAGGCAAGAATACTGACACTTAGCAAAGTGATGCCTCAACATAACAAGTATGACTCGGTTAAGGCTCGCAAGCGAAGACAAGAACACGGCAAGGACGAGGAGTTACTCAGCCGATGCAGAAATGCTTGGAACAACCTGAGCGGTGTGCGAGAAACGAGGGCGAGAACGATGCGCTACTGTATGGGCGACCAATGGAGCGACACCATCAGAGTATACCATCATGGCTACTGGGAGGAAATGACGGAGCGCACCTATATGGAGAAGCGCAACCAGACACCTATGAGCAACAACATCATGGTGAGCATACTGGAATCTATTGCCGGTCTTTATGCCAAGCAGGGTACGGAACCGGTATGCTTTGCAAGAGACAGCGACTCCCGACAACTGAGCGACATGATGAGTGCCACGATGCAATGCAACTGGCAGACAACGTACATGCAAGATGTGCTGAACCACGCCATTAAAGACTACCTGATGGGCGGTCAGATGTTTGTCAGGGAGAGTTGGGAGGCGAAAGAGCTTGAAATGCCCGACTCATGGACAGACGCGATGGAACCAGACCACATGTTTTTTGAATGCGGCAGCGACCCACGACACAACGACGTGAGCCTTATCGGTGTGCTGCATGACGTGAGCCGAGAAGACTTGTATCAGAAGTTTGCCAAACAGGAATATGGGCTTACAGAAGAAGATCTGAACGCCATCTTTGATATTTATCCTTCGGACGATAACAGCTACGGCTATGAATTTAACGAAGAAAAGGCGTTGGAGAATCTCAGTTTTGACCATAGCAACAAGGGAAGACATTACTCTAGAGTGATTGAGGTGTGGACCACGGAAACCAAGCCAAGACTGCAATGCTTTGACCCAATTGCGACCACAGGAACCGGTGCTTACTTCCGCATAGATTTGGATGATACTGCGATGATACAGAAGCTGCGCAACGACAATATGAAGCGCAAGCAGCAGTATGACGAAATGGGTATAGCGGAAGAAGACAGAGCCTATATTACCAGCGAGGAGATTGCAGATAAGTACTGGTATTATACCTACATGGCGCCAGACGGAACTATCCTCTGCCAGGGCGAAACTCCATACGACTATAAGAGCCATCCTTTTACGATGAAACTCTATCCGTATATCAACGGAGAGATTCATCCGTTCCTTGCCAACATCATAGACCAGCAGCGATACATCAACCGACTGATTGTGATGAACGACATGGCCATCAGAAGCAGCTTCAAGGGATTCAAGATGATTCCAACGAATGTGCTTAACGGCAGAACGCCAGAGCAGTTTATGGAAGAGGCGGTAGAGTATGACGGATGGATATTCTACAAGCCATCGGTGAAGACACCGAATGTGAAACCGGAGATTATTACATCGAATGCCGTGAACATCGGTACGAATGAACTCTTGCAGATAGAGCTGAACCTGATTAGAGAGGTTACCAACGTGAGCGGTGCTTTGCAGGGTAAGACCCCATCGGCAGGAACTTCGGCAGCCAGATATGCACAGGAAAGTCAGAATGCAACCACGTCTCTATATACCATCCTTGCAGACATGGACGTGTTTACGGAGAAGCTGGCAACCAAGAAGTGCATGACTATACAGCAGTACTACGAAGACGGAAGAAGGGTTTACGACCGGAACTTCAATACGGTTTACAAGTACGACCGCCTTTCGGCAAGAGATATTCACTTCAAGATCAGCATCAAGAATGCAGCAGCTACAGTAGCCTTCAACACGATGCAAAACGATACGCTTGACAAACTTCTTGATATGGGCGGCATCAACATCATCCAATATCTGCAGAACCTCAACGCACCATTTGCAGACAAGTTGCTTGCCAGCGTACAGGAGCAGCAGGCTCAGCTTGAACAGATGTATCAGCAGCAACAGGCAATGGCTCAGCAGCAAGGCGGTGGTCAGGTAGAGAACGGAATTGTGCAGGGTGCAGACCAGAATGCGGTAGCACAGGCACAGAGTGCATTAGGATATAACAGAGCAGCATAAGGTATGGAAGTACAGATAACGATAGAAATGGAGAAGGTGATGAGTGAGGTGAGCAAACACTTCGCTCTCATCGGAAAACGCCTGAAAGATAAGAACGGCGATACGATGTTTGCCAAGACCACTCTATCTTCGGAAGAGAAAGGTATCATGAAGCAGTATATCAACGCTGCGGCAGAAACATTTGTAGCAGAGCTGGCACCACAAGTAACCTATTATAAGAACGGAGATACGATGGCGATTAAGTTTGATAACAGCAGATGGGCAGACGGAGAAGACGGTATTACCGTGCCATTTGAAGGCAACTTCATGGGGTATGTGATAGCCTATGTATCGAATGCGGTATTGGGAATGACTGAGGCAGAACTGGCACAGAAGTATGCTGCGGACATGGCGAACCATATAGCAGCAGCCATCAAGCTGATTTATCACAAGACTCCACCGGCAAACAGCAACAAGAGTCTGGCAGACATGACAGGCGAAATAATCATTGACTAAAAAAGGATAAGCTATGATCATAAAATTTCAAATTATCAAATCGGTAGTGATGGAGGCAGTAAAGTCGACAACCTACCTGAAAGCAAAGATAGATACAGCAGCAGACGAAAAAGCAGCGAAAGTAAGCTTTAACGAGGCTGCCGGCGACGATGAAGTTCACGAAAGAACGCTGACCCACGACTTCGATACAGCCCTGGAAGTATTGAAGACCATCTTCGTAGACTATCTTGTGCCAACGCCTCAGACTATTGGCGACAACGCCATCTACTATGGAAGCGGAACGGATGATATAGTGGAGTTCACCCTATCAGTATCAAGACGTTATAACGGAACGCTGACCGACGCACTGGCTAGGTTGTCAGCAAGATACGTGGAGGACTACATGATATACCAGTGGTGGCTGAAAACAACAAACCTGAAACAAGCGGAGCCGTACCAAGCTACACTTACATCAGATGAGATAGCCATCAGGAAGTGCTTCGTGATGAGTGGCCCGGTGGTCCCTACCGTTCCTTATCCAACCGAGCTGACCGCAAAGGTTAATGGTGAGGGCGTGGAAGGTGAGATAACTCTAGAGAAGGGAGAGGAAGCTACCCTATCCTACTCGCTCAATGATGGAGCGATTGATGATATAGAGGCAAGAAGCGAAGACCCAAGTATCATAGAGATACACCGATGCAGGGATAGACGAGCCTTTACTCTAGTACCGGTAAATACCGGTTTCTGCAAGGTGAAGCTATGGTCAAGACATAGCGACAAACTGGAGTTCACTTGCGATGCCATCGTAACTGAGGAGGAAGGAGTTTTGTAATATTAAATAATAAGATATGAGCTACCCAGAGTTTAATAAATTACACCCAACACATTTTATCCGAGAGAGAGGATGGAAGCCCGAGCCAAATCCTTTCTTGCCGAAGCCACGAAGAGCAGGGCACGGCTATTGGGATAAACACATCTTTATCTATGCCACCCAACTCTGGTATGACATAGATTCAAACACCAACATGGTAGGACGAGCAAGACGGAACATGAAGGATGCGCAAGGTGAAGATATTCCGACAAGCGAGAACGATCAAGAGCGCCCGCTCTTCTACCGATGGTTTGACAAGTATATTAATAAGGTGGAAGCGAATCTGTCTGCCTATGTAATGAAACCAGAAGGAAGGGTAAGAGATAATGCCCTGAGAGAATGGGATGAGAAGGAGATATGGCTGAAATTTCCCGACTACTGGGATGATACCAAATATGATGCACTCGTCAAGCTGATACACGACTATATCGTGACTGGTGCGCTATACGAATACTATATGCGCACATTGACGAGCAAGGACCCTCTGACGACAGACCAGTTGAACCAACTGGACGAACTGGAGATAGACATCATAGACTGCGCCAACTCAACCAAGCCGGGCAGCATGATTCATACTCTGAAACCCTTCGGATAATAAAAAAGCGAGCGTATGGAAGATTTTGAAATGGATGGATTTAAGTCTGTAAGGGAGATACAGAAAGAGAAGAAGGAGAAGGTAAAGAAACTTCTCCCTGCAAGAAAGAGTGCCCAAAAGGAATATATACGTGACTGGCTGGCAAGGAGCCAAGAGCAGTTTGAGGATTGTATGAACCAACTGGCAGAGTATGATCCTAAGACATACGTCACCATCTACAAAGACCTTACCAAGCACATGATACCAAAGCAGACAGAAGTAAGCGTTACCCACGGAATAGATGCAGACTTCAAGCAGCTCATGGCACTCGGTATGACAACCGTAGAGGACGAAGACGAGGCAGACGTACTGGATATAAGCAAAGCACCCGAGATACAGGATGCAGATTTTGAGGAACTAAACGATTTAACGGATGGCTCTAGCAACTGAACAGGAAATAGATAATCTCGTAGCGGAAAATCAGGAGCGATACGATGAGATTTATGGCACCTACGACCCTATGACAGGCGAAGGTTGCTATAACTTTGAACATCGTGTGCTGATTGAACTATCCGATTTCTTCATTCCTAAGATGTGGGTTCCGAAGAAGACCGCCAAATCTGTTCTGTTCAGAGGTCTGAGAAAGATGGGCAGTCTGAAAGACTACATCAACTACGTGTTGCACCAGAAGGATGATGCCCAGCATTTCCAAATGCTTACCTTTGCCATCTGTAGAGTGAGGTTCATGGAAGACCCCGAGTTTGCCCTATACGTGACCGATAAGATTGAGGATAAAAAAACCGGTAAGATGATTCCTTTCAAGCTGAACTACCCTCAAAGAAAGTTACTGAAAATTATGGAAGACCTGCGGAATTCCCACAAACCGGTGTTCGTGGTTATTCTGAAGGCACGTCAGTGGGGCGGCTCTACCCTATCCCAGCTTTACATCAAATGGATTCAAGACTATAGGCGCGATGGTTGGAATGCTATTGTGCTTGCCCAACAGAAGAATACCGCCAAGAAGATTAAGGCGATGTACCGAAAAGCTTTGGAGCGGCAGCCGGGGTGGACCGTGGGGCATCAGGGCGCAAAACTTCAGTTCTCGCCATACGAAAATTCTCCTGACGATTTCCAAGTAACGGATGGTGTGAAGGCAATCAGACGAAGTACGCTGACGGTAGCATCCTTCGAGAACTTCGATTCGGTGCGTGGTAGCAACTTCCACTGTGCCCACTATTCGGAGGTAGCCTATTGGAAGAAGACGCCAGAGCATGATCCTGAGGGTGTGATTTCTTCTATATCCGGTGGTATCGACCCATTGGAAGACAACGTGGAGATATTCGAGAGTACCGGTAGAGGTAATTCTGGTTTCTTCTACGACAAGTGCCAGTTGGCAATGGACCCAAAGAATAATGATGCTTATTCGTTCCTCTTTATTCCTTGTTTCTTCATCGAAAAGGATATGACTCCTGTAGAGAACAGAAGAGCATTTGCCAAGTGGCTTTTGCAGAACAGAGACCGAAGTACCTGTCCGAAGGGCTATCGTGAGACAGGAAAGTTCTTCTGGCGAATGTGGCAGAAGGGTGCTTGCTTTGAGGCGATAGAATGGTACAGAAACTACAGAAACAAGTTTACTACCCATGCGGCATGTGCTACCGAGGCTCCTATTGATGAAGAAGATGCGTTCAGAAACTCTGGTAGACTGGTATTCAATCCTTATTCTATAGACGACATGCAGGCTATGTATAAGCAAGACCCTAAGTTTACTGCGGACATCGTGGTGAACATCAGCGTGAAGGATGATAATACCATTCCGAACTCGAAGGTGAAGCTGAGAGACGATGGTGAGGGAGACTTGAAGATTTGGGCTGTGCCAAACTGCCTGCAAGTGGAGAACAGATATTTGGTGAGCGTGGATATTGGTGGCAAGAGTACGACATCGGACTATACCGTTATGACCGTGATAGACCGATTCGGTATGATTCCTACCGTGAAGGGCAAGCCAAAGGTGGTAGCGAGATACAGAGGACATGTAAGACATGATAAGCTGGCATGGATGGCTGCTTCCCTAGCCCACTATTATGATGATGCGCTGCTGGTGATAGAGAGTAATACTGCCGACCGAGAGAAGAACAATAACACGGAGGGTGATCACTTTCTGACTATTCTGCAGGAGATTGCCGACTACTACGATAATCTGTATCAGAGAACGAGCAGTTCGGAGAATGTGGAAGATAACGTACTGGCGAAATATGGTTTCCAAACCAACAAGCTGACGAAGCAACAGGTGATTGATAACTTGGAAGAGTTTATTGATGATAATCTGTATGAGGAGCCAGACAAGGAAATGTATCATGAGTTGCGCATCTATGAGCGACATGATGATGGCAGCTTGGGTAACATCGTGGGTAACGGAAACCATGATGATGTGGTAATGAGTACCGGCATCGGTCTCTTTGTAAGTCTTACGGACATGGAGAAGCCTAGCTGGAAGAAAGCGGAAAGAAGAAGCCGTGGTGGTGATGGTGTTCATACGGCGGCGAAAATTTAAGTCAATGTTAAATGTTGAATTATTATGGAAAGAAACTTAGAAAGACAAACTTTGAGTTTTAGCAAGGGCATGACGAATGTGCCTAGCGACTTGCTTTCAGATGATTCTGAACTGCTGGAGAGTGACGGATTTATCTTTAAGGATGGAGAAATGAAGGCGGTACAGAAGCCTGTAAAGATTGGTGAGATTGCGGGGCAGAAGATCATGTACGTTCACAAGATGGCAGACTATGAGAATATCATTGCTTATGATGGTACGGAAAACATATACTGGTATACCAAAAATGATAGTGGAAATATCGTAAGCCCACCAGATGGAGTAACGAAAAGTTTCAATGTAGGAACCGTTTATGATGTAAAAAGTATAGGTAATACACTTGCGGTTGCAACAAATGACGGCTTGCATTATCTGCTATTTAAAGGTGGAAAATATAAAGATTTAGGTACAGAGATTCCTACACCTAATGTGGTGTTTTCTATATCACCAAGTACGCCCATAGAAGCAGATACACCTATCAGATATGAAGGCTTTGTTAATCACAAAACACTTAAAGTAAGCTATGACGACTTTGGAAATGTATGTAGAATACATAAGTTGATATATATAAAGAATAGTGGTGATTTCGGAGAGCAAACGGTTACGATAAATGACAATACTCCTGTCAAAGAAGAAGACTACGAAGCTTATGCTATAACAAACGATAATGATAACAACGAAAACTTATTTCAAGATGCTGTTGTTGGTCATGTATCATCTATTATAAATAAAGCAAAAGAAAAAAATCTTTTCTGCTTTCCTTTTTATGCAAGGTATGCCTTACGTCTCTTTGATGGGACTTATGCCAGGATTTCAAATCCGGTGATTTGTTACCCATGTGTTACAGGCAACCATCATTCGCATATTGGAAACACAACAGCCTACTTTACCTTGTATGGATCAAGTCTAACAGCGGCTGTATCAATACCCCAAAAAGAAGACTGGGTTGATATTGTAAAAGAAATCGTTTTTTTTGCCACAAAGGGTGTAATGCCTTATAAATTAGAAAAAGGTTGGAAATTCGGGTACCTTGATGAGGTTTATGGAATGACGTGGAATGATGATGTTGGACCTGACAATTATACTGAACATAAATATAGCAGATCTGGTTATACGGATGAGCCAAGTATGCGAATCATACCTAGTTTAAAAACGAAGGATAAAATAGCAGAAGAATTAAAGAAAGATACTGTGTTCTATAAAATATCGCAACTTAGCGTGATGTCGGAAAATGTAGATGGGGTAAGCTCGACTCTCAAAATAGATGATGGCGTTCTATCAACATTAGAAACGCAGGAGCAGCTGAAAAAGGATGATTATTACGGATGGGCACATTATGTTTTAAAAAAAATGTATCCATACAATGGAAGATTAAACGCTATCGGAGTATACAGAAGTCCGTTTGAAGGGTTTAGTTCTTTTTGCGCATTAAAAGGTGAAGATATTGATTCTTATAAATATTATGTGCATATCGAATCTGGCTCTATGTCACGTTGGGTAGAATCTAAAGAAGGTAAGGCTCCAAAGTGTACGCTAAACGGATGGTTTTTCTACCCTGACCCAAATGCTACTGAAGTTATTGTATATGATGTTAAGAATAATAGAGGAATTAAGAGTAAGTTGCAGCCTCACCCTTTATTAAATGGTTCTTATAAAATGGCTCTACCAGATAATACTATTGAGTGGGAGGATAATATTTCCTTACCTAGTATAGAAAACGAAATAGAGGATTTGAACTCTCAGATTTTCACTTCTGTAGTCAACAACCCATTTGTATTTGAGGCATCGGGAGATAATACGGTTGGAACCGGAAAGATACTCGGAATTATTGCCAACACGGAGGCGGTAAGTCAAGGTCAGTTCGGTCAATATCCATTGATGGTATTTACGGACGAAGGTATCTACGGCTTGTCGGTTAACTCAGAAGGACTATATAGTAGAGCCTATCCAATATCAAGAGAGGTATGTAATGAGGATTCGCCACTGGTGCCGACGGACAGGCTTGTGTTCTTTGCTTCAAAGAAAGGACTGATGGCGGCAAGCGGTGGAAGCGTAGGCTGCATGAGCGAACAGATGAGGGGAAGAGTGCCGAGGAACTTTGCAACCTTCGGGGAAGGCAAGTTCCTGGATTTCCTGAAAGGATGCTTTATCGCCTACGATTACAGAGACTCCATATTGAGAATATTCAGCAAGGGGAAATCATACCAATATATATATAATATGGTGGATAAGACCTTCTCGATGGTGAATAGCGGAATAGAGGCACAGGCGGTAGTGAATGATTATCCGGATAATCTGATACAAGATACTAACGGAAACGTTTATTCACTCACAGCAAAGCCGGACATCAATGAAGATACAGGAAGCTATAGCGGATCATTTACTACCAGACCTTTGAAGATGGGCGGCAGCATGACGTTGAAATCGCTGAGAGCGGTGAAGCATCTGTTTGATTCGGGCGAAGGTACGATTGGACTGGAGATATACGGAAGCAACGACTGCAAGCACTGGTGCAAGCTGCCAAGCGTCGGCGGCAAGCCTTGGAAATATTTTACTTTCAAGTATACGCTGCAGAACTTCAAGGCTGCTGATTCCTTTGCTGGCAGTATAGTAGAGGTACAAAGCAGACGAGAAGACAAAATGAGATAATTCTTTCATACGCGCTAATTTATGATAACATGAAAAAGGCGGCTGCTCATCACGAGTGGTCGCCTTTAAAATTAGTTATGAAATACATTTTTAAAAACATGATTCTCTTTATATGTGTGTTATCTGATTTTGATATTATTTATGCTATATGCTACGATGTAGCCTAATACGAAGCACCAAAAATGCAGAAGTCCGTTGACATTCGGCACGGCCATGGTGCAAATAATAAACGGCATCGCTTTCTTTAATGCCTCTTTCCATCGTCCTGTCTTACCCCACATCAAACCAAAGGATGCGAATAGGAAACCGGAAAGCCCCATTGTAGGCTGACTAACATACATAGGCAGCAGACTAGCGGCAGAGGCAACAGCCAGAGAAGTGACTGGTTTCATATCGTTCTTAATCTGCCAAAGCACCAGAAGGTTTACGGCAAGATGAAAGCCGTTGACATGAAAGAAGCTATACAGGATATGATTCTGCCAAGGGCAACCGGGATAGAAACCGACGTGCCAAGTACACAGAACGAGGCAGATGATGCTAAGCACCAGCTTTGTTCGAAAGTTTCTTCTTACGAAGGTCCATTTCTCTGTAATTTTTTCCATACTTCTTATAGTAAGCGAAAATAAACTTGAGATTACTTGGTTGGATAAAGAACTCGGGGGCAGGCTCAGAAACAAGGAACTGGCAGATAAACCATAAAGATTTGCCCACGAACTCCTTTCGCTGCGTCATTTCGTTCATTCTGTTGAAGAGAGTATAGTATAACTTCTGCCGAATCGGCTTCATGCTATCCACCTTTGAGAAATCACCGACTGCCATTCTGCGGAGTATATCCCAAGCTCTTTTGGGAGAAACATAGTATCTGGGAGCAGGAGAATGGACCACCTTTTCCCAAGCCTCCTGTTGGGAATGGCAATTAGGAGCTATCTCCCGATACGTCTTCATCAGATCATCCCTCTGTCTGTCAATCAATTCGTAATTTGCTCTTGCCATATAAATGCTACATTAAGATGTTGCAAATATACATATTATTTAGAATATGACCAAAAAAGTGCATAAAGATTTAAATAAGTTTAATATTAGGCTGGTTTTTATGGTGCTACGAAAGAAAAAGCTTAATTTTGCAACAAGATGAGATGCAAATCTCAGAAAAAGTTAGCAAAAAGTAAAACTAAACCATAAAATAATAACAAAATGAGAACAAAGCAGAAAACACCTCTCTCGGAAGAGGAGAAAGCCTTAGTTATGGAAGGCTTATTGAGTAGGAAGATTTGGAGGTTCTATGAACTTCTAGCAAAGTGGGCACCCATACCATTGATGTTAGGTCATTGGTACGGCGTATGGGACTATGGGCACTATCCCTAGACCAACAGTTGTAGATACCAATCTCAACGGGAACTGCATCATCTGGATTTACATACTGGCGTATATCTATATGCCTTTATCCATGATTCCGGTTAGTTTCTTTTTCAGATACTGCTGGATTTATCGCATTCCGTTCTTTTATTTCTTTGGTATCAACGCTATCAGATTGTATTATCAGCACTGGCTCATCACTCCCGAGCAGTTGGAGATGCACCATGTGTTTATCATATTCACTTTAATGCTTTACGCTTATGGATTTATCAAAATCGCTCTATCGAATAGCAGAATCTGCCTTCGGGATGCTAAGAAACGATGAGTGTGGGTTTACTGAGGAAGAAGAGAGGATTGTGCAGAGGAATCTTCTTTACTGGATGGAAAGGAAGCATCACTTTGACGAGCAACTGGGCAGAGCCTGCATCGCCAACATCTATTATTTTGATGATGATGTTCACAAAAAGTATGCTCCTTACTTCGGGTTTGATGAGTTGAAGGAGGACTATGAAAGGTTATCATGGAACATACCGGACTACAACTTCTGGGATTTTGCGGTAACGATGAATAAGATGTATGCTGACCATATAGACGTGGTGGGCAAATGGTCGAAGAACAAAGATACCACCAGGAAAAGGATCTCGGAACTGGCTATCAGTTTTCTCTGTGACGAATCGACAAACCACCCTACAGATAAAATCTGGTGGTACATGAACAGCTAAGTTGGAACACGGCAAAAGCTATTGAAAAGCCTTTTATCTTTGTAGCCATTAATCATAAATAATGATATATGGCAGAGATAGTACATACATTTTTACAAGAGCACCTGTACAGATCGGCATTGGTTATTGCCATCTGCATGGGTGCTCTTATCATTTCTATGGGCGTGGACCTGTTCTTCGGCATCAAGAAAGCGAAGGAGAACGGACTGGCTACGACAAGTACAGGATTCAAGAAGACTTGGCTAGAGCTTTTGCTGAGATTATGAAGGAGCAGGGAAAGGATAAGGAGGGCAAGGCATGATTGAACAATGGAGAGATATTAAGAATTATGAAGGATTGTATCAAGTTAGTAACTATGGTAACGTTCGCTCCGTTGATAGGTACGTCGAACGTGGTGATAGCAGAGTGTTTGTAAAAGGTATATTGATGAAACCACACGAAATAAAAGGTGGGTATATTAGGGCGCATCTGTCAAAATGGAATAAAACTAAGTTTATACTTGTTCACCGTCTAGTTGCAGAAGCTTTCCTTCCTAACGTGGAGAACTTTCCACAAATAAACCATAAGGATTGTAATCCTAAGAATAACACTGTTACAAACTTAGAATGGTGCACAGCAAAATACAACGTCCATTATGCCGGAAGAGTCAAAAAAGTTGCAAAGAAACTGATAAACGGCATTAGATGTAAAAAGGTTGCGAGGTGCGATTTAGAAGGAAACGTTCTGGAAATCTTCCATTCTGTAGCAGAAGCTCATAGAAGAAATTCTTCGTTTTTACCAAGTAAGATATACATGTGTCTTCATGGCAAAAGCTTAACACATAGAAAATTTAAATGGATATATTATGAGACGGATAAATAAAATTTTTATACATTGTACTGCCTCTTCTCAGAAATGGGGCGTGAAGGAGCTTTGGGATGAGTTTAAGCGCAAAGGCTGGAATAACCCAGGGTATCATTACGTGATTACTGCTGATGGTGGAATTCATCAGATGCTGCCGGTAGAAATGGTTAGCAACGGTGTGAAGGGATATAATGCTACGGCTATCAATGTGGCTTATGTTGGCGGCATCAACAAGAAGGGAAAGGCGGTAGACAATAGAACTGAGGAGCAGAAGAAATCGCTTATCACTCTGCTCACTCAGCTGAAGAAGAAATATCCGAATGCTGAAATCTTAGGGCACAGGGATATTTCGCCCGACAGGAACCATAACGGCGTAGTGGATCCTTGGGAGAGAATCAAGGAGTGCCCTTGCTTTGACGCTAAAGTTGAATACAAAGAGATATAGCTTATGAAATGGTATGACATAAGGTTTTGGAAATGGGCTTGCATCGGCTTGGTGATTGGTGTTATCCTATTGGCATTTACAGGATGCAAGACGAAGGAGTATATTAAGGTTCCTTCTGTTAGAACAGAATACGTATGCAGAACTGATACTTTTGCTAAGTTGGATAGTATCTACATGAAGGATTCGGTGTATGTTTTTCAGAAAGGTGATACGGTTTTCCATAATAAGGTGGTTTATCGGGACCGGTATCACAATATATATAAGGTGAAGACGGACACGATCATCAAGACGGATTCTGTCGCCGTGCCTTACCCTATAGAGCGGCAACTGACGAAGAACGAGCAAAGGCTGATGTCGCTGGGCAGATGCTATATCGCTTTTCTGTTCATACTGGCGGCTTGCGCGATTGGGTTTACTCTCTGGTACAGAAACAAAAAGTGCTAGCTTATGGCGAAGATTAGCGAAGAACTGCAGATGATTGATTCGCTCCTGATGGAATTTCATGAGCGGATTCAGAGCGGAAGATGCTTAACTAACAAACAGCAAAATGCTTTCATGTTAGATTTTCTGCACCGCATCGCCAACAAGGATGAGCCTATCAGCAAGGCAGAGGCGTGCGGCTACGTTCATGTTTCTAGGGCTACCTTTGACCGCCTCGTGAAAGAAGGCAGGCTGCCAAAGGGCAAAAAGCGGAAAGGATGGACCGAGCTGGTTTGGTACGAAAAAGATTTAGATAAATATGTAGATAGATTGGTATAGATTTTACTTTTTTATTTTTAGTTAGTTGTATTAATTAGGTTTTAAGTAGATTGTTTCATTGCAAAAAGAAATCCCCACTCGGCTGTGATAGCTGGGTGGGGATTGGTGATTAATCTCCAAGAATATCATTGATTTTCTTTTCGATGAACTCATCAGAAGTTAGTTTCTTAATAAGTTCATCTATATCAGGTAACTTTGTATCAACTCCGTCTTCTTGATTTTTGGAGGCAACATATTCCTTTAGTGCTTTCGCCCAAGAACTATTTGCCAAGTCTGCCAATGAATCCTTTTGGCTTTCGTAGGCTTTCTTCAACTCTCCGTTATCACGGAAAAATCTGAGCACTTCCGTCAATGCTTCAACAAAGTTTTTGTCAGACATCGGGGTGCTCTTTGCCTCTTCCAGTTTAAGCATTAGGAAGAGTAATGATGAATGTAAATCTGTTTTGTTCATAACTATAATTGTTCTAATTTATTAATTATTCTAGCAAAACGTGGCATATTTTTGGAGTGCTCACTTATAAGATACTCTTTCGTCATCAAGTCGTATATCCAGCGTAGAATCGCTGCATCCTCGTGAAATTCGTTAATATCTTGTTCGTCTAAAATTATTCGTTTCTCCATACTACTTCTCCTTATCGAATTTATTGCCAACTCTTTCTATCCTACAAACTTTTATAACATCGTGAAGCCAATAAGAATGTTTCTTCTCGCTGACTACCATAAAAGCATAGTTACATTCCGACCAAATCACTTCGGCAGTATGGGTAAACCCTACAAAATGTATTAGGTCGTGTTCCCAAATTTCATTACCATTGTAGTCTCTAAACCCTGTGAACTGACAGACGGTAGAAGGGTCAACTCTATAAGGATGATTACAATTAAGCATTGACTCATCCTGTCTATCCTCAATGATGTAGGTGTTGCCGCACTCCTGATAGAAGTAACCCTTCACCCACTCAGCATTATCAAGACGTTTTGCCTTGAACTTGATGTTTTCTATTTTCATAAGCTATAATTATTTAAGTTCTACATTAAATCAAACAATAAAAGCGATACTCCGACTATGGAATACCGCTTTAATTATGGCGAAATCGCCATTATTTAAAATGGTCAAATTCGACCACTTTTAATTCCCCCGAATCTGGGGGAATTAAACTCCTATTGTCAAAAGCTATTATAATGCAACTGGCTTATCAGAATTTGCAATTTGCAAAAAAAACGCAAAATGCTCTAATCTTTCTTATGGAACAGATACCTCGCGACAAACGCAAAAACCCCTATGACCTCAACAAGAGTACTACCTATCAATGTTAATATTAACTTGTCCGCAAGATACATTAAACCAAAACCACAGAAATAGACGATAACTATTGCTGCTGCCATATAAGCACACATAAAACCAAATATGCAATACCCAAATATCTTACGTTGCTTTCTGTCTTGCTTTAGACCTTCTATTTCTTCACGCATTTTGTCTATTACAGCACGTTGGTATGCAATCGTTTCTTCCAAAGGTTTACCACCAATGGATGTGTTTAGTTCCTCTAGCTTTTCTGTGCTTTTGTTATCAGCAGACAGAATATCATACAGATTTTCTTTCATGCGCATTAACGATATTTTCAATTAATTGCTTGTAATAAACTGTAGTCAATTCGTCTGGAATTGGCACATTTTCATTCTCAATGTAGCATAGAAACCATGGAGTACCCTTTTTATGTGTTAGAGATACTAATTCAGAATCACTAAAACTCTTGTACCTTTCCCACACAAGTTCTACCACTTTTTTGTCTTCTGTATTTTCTAGCTTTGGAGTAACCCAATCTGGCTTGAAATTATTCTCGTCCCAAACCATATTTGTAGCAAAATCCTTGATTTCATTTGCTGTATGTTGTTGTTGCTTGAATGTATGATACACTGATGGTATAACAGGACCATACTTCCATGCTTCAACCTTGTCAAATCTATGATTTATCAATCCCCTATGATTCAAAGCAAGAGAAAAACCGTGCGCTATATACACACGTTTAACCAAGCCTAACAAATGCATAGGCTTATCTTCTTTCTGTGCCAATTCTATAAAGTAATTGGCTACAGCTAATGCGTCCGTCTTCATAAGTTGATTGTTTTTATTGTTCCATATATGCCATTTTTTATGGTGCATAAGGTAAAACAATATTTTCATATAGCCAAATATATTTCTATATTTTAATTATTATTTGCGGTATTCCAATATGTCAAAGAACACTTTTTTCTTCTTATTCCCCCTCTCCATGTTGCCAAGGAGAGGGTGGTTAGTTACTTGTTTGGAATGCAACGATTCTCAAATTTCTTGTAAGCATCAAGGTAGAACTCATCCTTGACCTTATTGTAGGTTACTTCATAATACATACCATCTGGAATAGTTGTTGATAACAACCACTTCACATTACCGAGAATGTAGCACTGCCATACTACAAACACCTCAAACTCTTGTTTTAGGTCACTCTTATCCAAGTGCTCCTCAACATACTTACGTACAATCTCAATTACTTTTTTATTCATATTATTCATATTTATGTCCTATAAGGATGGTTAGTTACGTTGGTATCTTCGTTGTGTATTTATCAGATGAAATGTGCAGAAACACATAATCACCATCACTGGTAGTTTCATTAATATCACAAGAAACACCTTCTGCTTTGTCAAATACAAGTACTTCACAATCTTTGCCTACGAAGCTGATATAAGATTGCAAATGCCCTATCAACTCACTTGCTTTCATATTACTATCTATTTATGTCCTATAAGGATGGTTAGTTATTTATCAACTTCAACAAACTCGCAATCTTTCAGCAGATACCAAGTATCAGCCTTGATGCGCTCACCATCGACATACCCAGTTTTAACGCATACTGGGACATTACGTTTCTTCTTGTCATTCCATTTCCATTCAGCAAGAGTTATCCAAGAACCTACTGTCGCTTTGGCTATGGACTTGTTACCTGCACACATAACAACAGAATCTTCTCCTGTGCTGTCAATCTGAGCATAGTTGCCACTTGAACCAATCTGAGCATAGTTGCCACTTGAACCAATCTGAGCATAGTAGCCACTTGAACCAATCTTAGCAGAGTTGCCACTTGAACCAATCTGAGCATAGTTGCCACTTGAACCAATCTTAGCAGAGTCGCCACTTGAACCAATCTTAGCAGAGTCGCCACTTGAACCAATCTTAGCAGAGTAGCCACTTGAACCAATCTTAGCAGAGTCGCCACTTGAACCAATCTTAGCAGAGTCGCCACTTGAACCAATCTTAGCAGAGTCGCCACTTGAACCAATCTTAGCAGAGTAGCCACTTGAACCAATCTTAGCAGAGTCGCCACTTGAACCAATCTTAGCAGAGTCGCCACTTGAACCAATCTTAGCAGAGTAGCCACTTGAACCAATCTTAGCAGAGTCGCCACTTGAACCAATCTTAGCATAGTCGCCACTTGAACCAATCTGAGCATAGTTGCCACCATTATCATTAAGTTCTCCTGTAGCCTTAACCTTAGATGGTGATGTAACATCTTTTATCCATTCAACTCCAAGTTTGATAATGTCTGCAAGTTTTAACTCAGCAGAAATCTTGATTTTAGAAGAACAAACCTTAGTCGAGTTATCTTCTTTATCAATTTTGCCAGACTGTTCTACCTCTGCATAGCGAGAGTTAAGCATATCGTAGTAGTCCCAAACTTCCATCGGAGACTCGCAAGCATGAAAACCACGCTCGCAACACTTGATATTTCCACCCATTTTGTACTCTTTGCCGACTTCATACTGAAAGCCACGGCACTGCATATTCTCATCGAATCCCTTGTAGGATATAATCTTGTTTTCTTCCATTATTACTTACTTTATGCCCGAAGGCGGTTAAACGCTTAGTCTTCTATTTATTGCTTTTATCACTTCTTGTATGGAAGCTGCCTCATCGTTGGTTTTTGCATATCGTCTATTAAATATTATCAACATATTTTTAAGATGAATAAAATCTGTTCTCAATAACTTATCATTACCCATAACCTACACCTCCATTTCTGAATTAAGTTCTAAACCGAAAAGAAGGTGCTGTAACTGATGAACAAAGTTAATACTAGCAAGATTGTGTCTGTCTAGACCTACGCACACCAAGAACTCACCCAAAGTTGTTATATCTTTTGTTATATACAGACAAGCTCTTTTTGTTGGTAATCTATACCAATCATAGCCATCATTCTTCCACCCATTCTTCTCTAGAATCTCTGGAGTAATCCTTACTGGCTTTATCTCATCAATATCAACAAGACAATACACCAATCCTTCTTCATGGCAAGACAAGTCAAAGTGACTTCCGTCTCTAGGCTCTTTAACAACCATGATTTTGTTGTCATACATAACAACATCACCAACTATATATTTCTGTTTCATACGCTTTACTTAACTTCTTTATAAATAACACTCTTTCCGTCTGAACGACTACCACTTAAACATAAATAAGGGCATCCTTCTTTATCATTGAAAAAACAATCAGTACATTCACCTTGCTCAACAACTTCAAGAGTAACGTTTACTCTTTCTCCAACTTTAAGCTCTTTCATAATCAAAACGCTATTCTATAGTCCTTTCCTCTCAAAGTAGGTCTCTTTTTGAGGATGAACTTTGTTAAATCTTCAAAGTCTATCGGGAAGAGTGCACAATATTTATACTTTAATGTGCAGACAAATCTTCCGTTGAGCATAACATCAAATACAAATGTTTTCATTGATTGCCTCCTTCCTTTGGAAACAAATCATCAAGATAAAGCCACTTTTCTAAAGGTGCTCTCTCAATAAATTCTTTCCAAGACTTGAAGTATTTTACTTGTTCTAATGAATAATAGTTTCCTACATTATAGTGTAGCAATATCCATTCATCATATCCTTCAGGCTCTTCGTCTTTTTGGTGCCACAAGTCATTTAAAGCTCGATTATACCCACGCTGGAAGCCATATTCAAAGAAGGACCTTTCATTATCTGGCAACCGTCGTAGTATTGTTGCATCATCAAGTTGTGCTATCTTTTCTAAAACCTTTTTGTCTATCATACTTACTCCTTCTCTTTAGTTTCATACTCCTGTTGTAACTTCTTGACCTCGTTCACGAACTTGCTGACATCAATATCACAATCAATTACCTGTTGATGGCTTTTTATAGCGTCTTCTATCAGATGGGTGCATTCTTCGGTAAAACCACAGATACGATCACCTTCTCTAGTGTAGAGATACTTGTGTGTGTTGTAGTAAGCACACTGACAGAGAGATAAGCCCTCTGAGTTGAGGCGGTCCCGTACATCGGGATTGTTGATGCGAAGGACCACCATCTTGCCTTTACTAGAATAGTACTTGCGGTATTTGATGCGGTCTGCAACGATGATTGCTATAGCTACCAACCACAGGATAGCTAGCACGATGATACCATCTGTTTGAATTGTATTCATAACTTTCATTTTTTATTGTTTGTTTATCTTAAACCGGTCATTCTTCCAGGATTTTGAATGTTCAGTTCCTTGTTGACATCATGTAGGCTGACGGATGGCAATGTATGCGTATCGGGGTCTAAACCCTTCGACTTGCAGTAGTTTCTCCATGCCTCTATGCCATGAGGTTTCTTTGCATTCTCTATCAGTCGCTCTTCTTCTTTTCTGCGCTCGTCCTCTACCCTTCCACGCTCCTTTAGCAGGTCTGCCTCGTAAGCTATCAATCCTCTCATAATATCTTGAGGATTGATGGTTTTACCGTTGTTGATGAGCTTGTTGTATTCGCCATTGGTGAATGCTACGAAGAAGTAATCAAGTTCGGCAGGAGTTATGTAGAAATACTTTGTACAGATACGCTGAGCAAGCAACTGAATCTGATAATCTGTTGCATTATCGTAGGCACCCAGATAATAGAGAAGGTCAATCAGTCGTCCCGTTACCCATCCTACGAGGTCTCTGAGTCCACCACGTTTCTGAATATCCAACATGGTTTCCTTATTCTTTTTTATCGCCTCAGTTAAAGTTTCAGGACGCTGATAGTTTGCCTTATCCTTGATGATAGGCACTCGCGATGAGTCGGGCAGCGCGCTCTGAACGTTGGATATTCCGTTGTTGCTCATAATTTACAGGTGTTTCTATTTCGTCTTCCCATCTTTCACCATTCAGATAAGTGAGTGGATGCATGCGGAAGGGTATATTAGCATGAGGTACGATCGGGTCGGTCGGCTTGCGGGTCGATGCCACGTAAGCAGGAACGGCTGCCATGCAAGCTAATTTATCGGCTAGCTTTAGCCTGTTCCACTTTTCTTCTGCCTTTTTCCTACCTTTCTTATAAGAATAAGCTTCCCAAAACTCCTCAAATGTTGGAGTTGGCTCAGTTTGGATGATAGCAGAAGATTCTTCAACCTCCAAGTCTACCGTCTCCACTTCGGCATTATTGTTGAACAACTCAGAAGGCTTGTAATACTTACCCGTAAGCGCCCATCTTGCACCGGCTACAAAAGCATCTTGAAGAGGTTCGCTTTCCGAATATTTATTAGCCTCCGAATGGATTTCCTTTAACGTTTTCATAAGCTATATGATTTTGATGATTTATACCCAACCGGCACCCGAGTTCTCAAGTTCTCGCTTGCAATACTGCAGGCCTACTTGGTCATCGGGTTCCGGAATCATGATACTGCGGACATTTGCATAATCTATCACGTTTCGGATAACGCTGCTAGCCTCTGCTGTATTGAGGGAAGTGAGAGGCTTGTATTTGCGGTTGCCTGTCTTGTCTACCTCATCGGTATAGAAGATGTAGCTGCAAACGTTGCGCTGAATATCACGAAGCGTTTCGTAGAAGGTCTGCCCTAGTTTTAGGGCGAGATAGCTAATCATGAAGTGAAGATAACAAGACTGCTTGTCGGTCTGAATGGGGTGAAACTTCTTTAGTTCGATTTTATACCCACATTCTTTAGCTTTCTGAACAGCCTTCACGATAGCTAAATATTCACGAGGATCATTAGGATTGTATACACTCATATTATTATAATTACATTAGATTGATTACTAAACACTTGCAAGCATAGTCGGTTGGAACACCGAGGACCTGCTGGAATTTATTTACGGCAACATCGGGGTTAAGATGGCGTGCAGAACCATGAATGAGGACGATGCGCTTGGCGGTATTGGCTGCCTTGCATTCGTTGAGATACTCGATAGAGTGAGCCAGACTCATGTGGGAAAGACGGATGCGGTCGGCTTGGCTGACTATCGTCTTGCCTTCGTTTACGGCTTTCTCTAGGAGAGAATCATCATAGTTGCATTCTGCCAAGAAGTACCGACACCCTTGAACAACATTTTCCATATTGTAGCAATCGGTGAAGAACATCATGGTTCCCATTTCCGGATGATGAATGAGGAAAGAGAAACAAGGCACATCGTGTTCTACCTTCATCGGGGTGATACTGAAAGCACCAAGGTGATAGGTCTGTTCTTTAATCATGCCTTTTACTCCCTTGCATTTCTCGGATAGTTCTTCGGTAGAGTAAGCATCGATTCCTGCTTTCAGAAAGTCTTTGGCATTTTTTGCATGATCGCCGTGGGAGTGACTGATAATCACTCCCACGCATTTTGATGTTTTGAGGTTTGCAACTTTCTTTACTTCCTGCAACGGACGACCTGCCTCTATACAGAGCTGCTGACCATTACTTGCCTCCAGTACGTAGGCATTGCCAAGACTATTGCTATTTACGACTATTAACTTCATATTAACTCAAACTAAATTTTTGAGCCTGTTGCTGCTCATCATGTACTTCCTCGGCATTCACTACTTTACCGGTGTCATTACTGATTGTGATAACGTTCTTTGCCTCGGCAAACTCCTCATCACGCTGAACGATGGCAGAAGGTCGCTCATCGGTATTGATAACCTGCGCTGCATCAACAGAAAGCTCACCCCACTTTGTAAGAAGTTGGCGAAGGACGGTTTTTTCTGCCATGTCCTGAAAACCAGCAAACCATCCTTGACCTCCCCCTTCTCCGTCTACGGATTGCTTGATTCCCAAGTCTCTCAATTCCTGCCATGTAAGCTTTGAATATTTGACTGTTGGGGCGTAGGTCTTGGCGAACTTGCATACTTGCTCAATGTCCATATACAAAATCTTCTCGAAGCCAGACGTCATCTTGATATATGCGAAATATCCAACTGGAACATCAGATGTCTTTACGCCGCTGATGTCGAGCAAACCAGTCACTTTGTCGTAACCACAGAACTCGCCTTCATAGACGGTGCCATTGTTGATGGTCTTATACTTATTGGTACGAAGGGCAAGATTGACATATCCCTTTGTTCCGATGATAAGGGTTGGCGTAGGGACGAGCTGACCGGTTGCCTTATCTTTGTTCTTGAAGACCACGATGTATGCCTGCCCCAACTGCTTGTTGATAGGCAATCGCAATCCTGCTGCCTTTACTGCCTCGCCCATGAGCGCATTAGGGTTGCACTGCATGAGCTGAGGGTCGGAAGTGAACAACTCCATCAAACTGGTGGTGAAGGCGCCTTTGTTGTCCTTCAATGTGTTCTGCAACAGGCTTTGGTAATAACTATTGTTCATTACCGCCTGAAAATTCTTAACTGCTACTGCCTTCTGAGAAGGCTGTGCCTTTGCCATTGCTGTTTCTGCCATGATTACTTCTCCTCTTCTTTATGATTGATTAATTCCTTAGCGATACCAGCCAAGGCTATTGTTCCCAAAGCAAGATTGATTTCACCACTTTCCGGAAAAAGTTCTATTGGATCAACCTCTACTCTATCGTGGCTATCTAACCACTCCTTTATTCGGCCCGAATCCGTTCCGTCCTTCATACCTCCTCCTAACGCTAGAGTACCCTTGATAAGGTCTTTGTCAACCGACATTTCTAATTTTAAAGTTTCTGCCATGATTTTATTTACTTATATGTTTGATTAATTCTTCTTTTGTTTTAAACACTTCGCTTTCTTTCCTTGTTGGGAAAACTGCGAACTTATACTGAATAGAGCAAGGTGCCTCGCCTATCTGCTGAAAGAATACGCCAACGATGTTTGCACGTCGGATTTTGTACCCATCGAGCAGATAGACTGCATCACCTATATCGAACTTCGTCTTGATTTGCATGATGTGTTTCAATCCTTTATGGCCAAAGCGAAATAATGCTCAACCTTCAGTTTATCATCCTTTGATACTACAAGACGGATTTGCTGACCGCCTGTGCTGAGCGGATGGTTAACACTTTCGCATTCGTCTAGCACAACAGGGACCGAAACATCATAGAACTGACCGATAGTGCGCGCGATGTCGATTCCGGCATTCACCTTGGCAGCACCATTGAGGCGGCTGTAAGGCACACCATTGTGATAACATTCGCAATAAGGTTTCTTCTCACCATCGAGTTTTGGAAGGAACAGACTCCATTTTACGAAACGGAAGTGCTGATTGACCTTATCTTCGAGAGCCTTGCAAGACAACTGATAGAACTCATTGGTGATGTTGAGTTTATCATCAATATCATCAAGCTGCTCCTGAAAGATGGCTTTATCCTTCTGTGCTGCTTCGATATGAGCCATTGTATTGTCATAAGATGCTTTTGAGGCGAGGAATTCGATGATTTCATCATATCTGTCAGCGAGAGGCTTTCGCTCTTCATCGAGTGCTTGAAGTAACTTGTCGTTATCCTCGTTGCTATCGGATGGTTTGTCGAGTTCTGCCTGCAACTCGCCAATCTCTTTCACTACCTGCTGATACTCTTCCTTGGAGGCAAGAATCTCCTCGTAGGTACTAGGAACATCTGCATCAACATCTGCCTTATGCTTTTCTGCCTCTGAGAGGACTTGGTGAGCCTTGACAAGCTGGTTTGTGGTGGTCTGACGATCATCATTCAGTTTATCCAACTCTTTGTTGAGTTCGGTGTATGCACTTTGGAGTTTGGCAAACTCATTGTTGAGTTCCTTCATATCCTCTGCCTTGCGAGAGTTGAACAGGTTCTGAGATTCCTGTTTGAGGAGCTGAACATCACCGAGAGGGAGAGCCTGACCGCAATGAGGACAGAAACCTTCCTTATCATCCCATTTCCAAGTACGCTTGGCAATTTCATCGCTACGCTTGTTTAAGTTGCTAACCTTCTTCTTGCACTCTTCAATCTGAGCGTTTATCTGAACCTCGGTGGTAGGATAGCCACTCATGACGGCTTTGAGGTTGTCAACCGTAGATTCTGCCTTATTGAAGGCTGCGTTGGCGTTGAGAACATCGCTTTGGTGCTTGGTCATGTTATCGGTAGACTCCTTATCTGCGCCCTGCTCCATCATTCGCTTGCGTTTTTCGGCAAATTCAATCTTTTTTCTGATTGCGTCAAGGCGAACTCTGTCTGCTCCACCTGTGCGAATCTGCTGAATCTTGTTGACAATCTCTATCAGTTTTTCTTTCAGCTCAGCCTTTTCTTTCTCCATGGACTCCCAATCCTGCTTTGGTGGAAGGGTCTTGTCGAGTTCGGCAAGTCTGATAGGAACCGCATCGAGTTCCTTCTGAACTTCCGTGCGCTTGTGCTTGAGGTGGTGAAGGATGGCATCAATATCTTTCTGTTTGAGAAGTTCAACAAGATAATCATACTTCTCTTCGCCCTTCGTGATGTCTTCGACTGAAATGTCACCTGCCAAAGACTGAAGGAATGCACGCTGATTCTGCCAAGTCATACCAAGGAACAGATTAGGACAGATGCACCACGAAAATGGGTTTTCTTTGAAGATGCTGTTAACTACTTTGTCGAAATCTCCGGCGGTAGTCAATTCTCCATCAACATAGTACTTGAAGGTATTGGTGCATTTATCACCTTTCCACTTGTCGGTCAGAACTCGCTTGAACGAGATTTCCTCACCATCTACCAACATAACCAACTCGGATGAATGCTCTATCTCCTTGATAATATTATGATTCTCATCGAAGGTTTTGATGTCGAGCTGCATGCCGTTGGTATCAGTACCGAATAATGTGTACATTATGCCGTTTCCGACAGTACTCTTGCCTCTTCCATTGTCTCCCGAGATAACGGTTAAGTCTTCTCCAAAATCGAAGACTCCGGCACGGATGCCACAGAAATTTTGCAATTTAAGTGTTTTGAATAGGATTTTCTTCATTTTTATCTTTGTTTAAAGTTTCTTCTTTTTCTCTCAGTTCCTTATCGTATTCCTCGAATGCCCTTGCTGTAGCGTAGGTGAACTGGTTGCTATTGCGCATGGCGTTCAAGATAAGGTTTTTGAGGTCTTCGGGCGATGCGTGCATGAATGCGTATGCCTTCGGAATGGTTCTGTCACCCATGAGGACGATACAGCGAAAATGCTTTGCCTCATCCCCCATCTTGTCAACTATATCAAGTACCTTCTTGATATGATTGAAGAAATTCTGTCTGATATTCTTTTTCATGATTTCTTTTTTTTTAAACCTGCCTATCCTCACGGACGAGCAGGAAAAATGATTTTAAAATTATGTAAAAAACGCTAAAAACTAATTCTTATCTGTTGATCCTAAACCGCTACGAGTGCCGGTTACCTTGCCAAGTTCCAAGTTAGTATCTGGAACGTAAGTGAAGGCACCCTGACAGATGCGTAGGGAATAAGGAATAACGAACTTGAAACCGAGCAGACGCATGATGCGATGCTTTAATCTCCATCTGCCCGACTTGACGATTGCATGGACTTCTTCGCCATAGCCGCAATCAATCAAGCCGAGAATTACATCAAGGTTTGCTCTAACCTTGCCTAGATAGTCGCCATGAAGGAGCCAAGAAGGGAAATAAACCTCCAACAACATTCCTTTGCCCGACATGCCACTACGTGGCTGAATCAGCATCTTCATATTTGAAGGAAGTTGTATCTTGAACCCGAGCGGAACGTAAAAGCGTTTGTTTGGAGATACTTCTGTGTCCTTACTGCAATGAAGGTCGTAAGCGGCATCCGTCTCATACGACTTCGTAGGGAAACACCCTTGTGTTACCAATTCTACATTGATTTTTGTACCTGATTTACTCATTATTATATATATAAGTTTATGATTTACTTCTCGATTAATGGCAAAACATTATGTTTCTTCAACTTCTCATACAGGAAGAGTCTTCCTTTCTGAGTCCACTTTGTATGCATCACAGAACCGGACGAACCATCCTTATGCTCGATAGAAATAGTATCTGACTGTACATAACCGCTTGGAAGATACTTAGCATAGAGAATCCATTGACCGCCTACCTTGTGCTGAATGCCAAAGTTTCTGAGTAGAATATTAAAAGACTTGGCTGATTGTCCGTAGTCTTGTGCTATCTGAGTTGTCGTGACGGTCTCCTTGCTTGCAAGAATCTTGTCAACATAGGTAACCTTCGGCTGCATGGTGGCTATCGTTCCACTTAACTCAACAATTTCTTTCGAACTTGCTGCAAGTTGTCTTTCCTGTTCTTCAAGTTTCTCTGCTTGGTCTGCTGCGAGTCTCAAAGCTTCAGCGAATGTAGTGGGAACTTTAGTTACCGATACTTCCTTGGTTTCCAACTCTTCCCAACGAAGAATCAGCTTTGCCCTTGCCTCATCATTGAACTTGGTAGCAACATACAGGCATTCGGTCTTGCTAAGTATATAGCAAGGTCTGTCTTGATTGTTGGCATCCTTGTAAGAGCCGAGCGGAAATTTCCGTTGGGCTATTTTCTCCCAAGCTGGCTCCATGTTTCTGATAGATTCAAGTACATCAGAGTGTCGCTTGCCTGTAATCTCAGCTATCTCTAGCGAGGTCATGGTTTCTTGTTTCATTATTTCACTTCCATTCATCATAGTTCTTTTCTATTTTAAGTTTTTCTACTTCCTTTGTATAGTAATCTATGAGAGTCTGAAGTTCGAAGATGGAGTATTGTTTGGTGGAGTGCTTAGTATTTTCCAACCATTCCACTTTATCTTCTCCTAGTTTCTTGACTAAAGCTTTGCGATAATCTAGTAGATTTCCATTCAGCATACGGTTGCAGTAACGGCATTGTCCGTAAACATTAGATTCACAATATCTTAGCGACATTGATGCTCTGCCTATGAAATGGCCGGCATCCATCTGGCTGAACGGCTTGTATCTTCCACAAGAAATACATCTGAATGCTCCTTGATCGTTTACATCACGAAGTCTGATGTATAGCTGAAAGATTCTATCGAGCTTCTTCACCAAGGATTGCTTAGTTGGAATAGCTTTCGCCTTCTTCTTCTCGTGTTCCTTCTTGGCTTTATCCCAAGGAGTCTTCTTTATAGGTGTCCTCTTGAGAGGAGTTTTTCTTTTTAAACCCATATTGCATGTAATTATCATTTGTAAAGTTTGAATACTCGCCCTCGGGCTTTCCGATGTCTGAGGACACATTTTTAATTTTAGAGTTGAGGATATTAATTTTCCTCAACTTTGACTCGAAGATTCCCAAGGGTGCCCAAGGGTTTCTTTCGAGTTCTCTGTATATTTCGAGAACCTTTCTCCTGTACTTGTGGAGAGTAGGTTCGGATAAATCTATCATAAGCCATTGATTTTGAAGTTTAAGAAAAACCTGCCTATCCTCACGGACGAGCAGGAAAACAAATTTAATATAATTCTTAATTATGATATATATATGCTGCCGCTGCAGCGAATTTTTATGCACAACAAAAATACATAATAGTCCACCTTAGGGCCTCGGACCCAACTTCCCGATTTGATAAGAATGTATTAAGGATTTACACAAAACAGTTTCGGGCGTGCTTACCAATTACACCATCGGTGGATAACGGCATCATGCGCTACCATGAATTTAAGAGCCATGCTCACCGCTCTTTAGCTATCAGTCATAAAAACTGATGCTCGGGGATGCGGACTTATTGAAATAATAATCGCGCATTCCCTTATAATGACTTAACACTATTCGACTTTACACTTTTCCAATATGTCAAAGAACTTATGCCCACAAACGGACAATGGGATTGTTCCGGAAATCGCTATACATAATAAGGTATGAAACGAAAGGTGCCTGTAGAATGCTCGACCACAACATTTCATTATGGTTCGTGGCGCATGAATTCAACGCAAACAACTTATATTGCAACTGGGTCTATACCGCCCCACACCTAACAATTTCAAGAAACATTATAATAACAATATTCCAAAACTATGTGGGGGATTCGAGACGAGTTGAACGCCTTTGCTCGTGTTTCCACGCTCACTCCGAGTGAGCTAGCTCGATTCCCATGTTTCACTCCTATGCTCACGCACAAGAGTGAATTGTAACTAGTAACCAACTCTATCTATTGAAGATAGGTTTTGCAAATAAGAAAAAGAACTTTCTTAATTAAGCAATCGTTTAACTATGCTCACGCACAACCAAATTTACAAACGCATATTGTCTGAATAACTAATCTAAAAGTTCAACAGCCAAATATTTCACACATTTACACACTCACTAGTTGTGGCACCTTTACAGATTCTGCTCCGTAGCGATTCAGAGCACAGGAACGAATGTCATGAGCCTGTTGGCTATTACTACGGTAAGCTAGAGCATTGTAGACAGTAGCCTTGCCACAACCAAAAATCTTCATGATTTTAGGAATTTTATCTTTATCAATCAATATTTTTTCTATTTTTACGACTTTATTCATATTATTTTTTGTATATTTGCACCATAAATCTGTTTAGAACGAGTTTTATTCTCGTTTACGGATGCAAAGGTACATGTTTGTGGGCGAATATCCAAGCATGTAGGCATTTATTTATAGTTAATTTACGTATTTACACATTTATAAACACTAGCAGTATGGAAGGATTAAGAGATAGAATCAACGAGGTAAGAGACCATTACAGACTGTCTAACAGAGGGTTTGCTGACGCTATCGGGGCAAAACCTGCTGCTACGAACAACTATTTGAACGGCACAAAGGAGCCTTCAATGGAGTTTATAGACAGAATACTGACTACATACGTAGACATATCAGCAGATTGGCTACTTTGTGGAAGAGGCAGTATGTTTTACGATGCAGACAAGCAGACGGACGAAAAACTGCTGAAAGAACTAGCAGAAACAAAAGTAAAGTTGCTAGTACAGGAAGGAGTGGTTAAGGAGTTAAAGCAAATCATCAGCGAGAAGATTGCTGAAAGAGACAAAAGCCTTGTTGGCTGATACGATAAAGGGGAACCTTCGCAAAGAAGGCTCCCCTTATTGTGTTACATCTTGCCTTCGAGGGCATCGAAAGCAGATTGTACGTCCTTATTTAATGTACGTGCGTATCTAGTAGTCTGGCGCAAGGTAGTGTGTCCAAGTACCCTTGCTACGATGTTGATAGGCATTCCCTTCGACAAGAATAAGGTTGCCGCAGTCGCTCTACCCATGTGTGTGTGCAATCTGTCAACGCCGACCATCTGCCCGATTGCCTTCAAATAATCATTATACTTCTGATTCGTCATTCTAGGCAGCTTGAAGTCATACTTCTGTAGTATCTCCAGGGCAGGTTTGAGAAGTTGGAATACGAAATCCGTATCTGTTTTCGTTCTCTTAGCGTGATAGAACATCTTGCCGCCAATCTCCTCGCAGTTAGTATAATCGAACGATGCAAGGTCAGAGTATGCAAGTCCGGTGTAGCATTGGAAGAGGAACAAATCTCTTGCATGGAGAATATGAGGTGTTGAGAGTTTCAGTTTCTTGATGGCAGCAAACTGCTCTTCTGTGACACAATCAACATACTGCTTTTCCCCTTTGCCAATATGGAATGGTAGGAACTTATAAGGATTCTGCTCAATAAGTCCGTCTATCATCGCATCATTGATAAACAACTTGAGATACTTATGATAGTCGTAGATGGTGCATTGAGCCTTATCCTGTCTGTGAAGATACTCATCCATCGCACGCACCTTCGACACATTGCAGTCTTGGAACGACTTTATCTTTCCCCATGTTTTTAGGAATTTGATAAAGACATCGTAGCGTTTCTTAGTATGCTCGCATACCTTACGCTCATTTCGTCTTCTCTCGCAGTACTCGATGAAAGAAGTTCCTTCGTCTTCTCCATTCATCTGTGAGATAACCACATTCAAGTCACAACAACAGCCTTCCTTAACCATCTTGCTGATGATTTCGTTTGCTCTCGCGCGGTATGCCTGTATGATTTCATTCAGCTCATCCGCATCTTTTCTCTTGATAACCATCTTTGACGCATCAGACCATTGTGTAGTTGTCACTTTTACGCCTGTGGAAAAGTACTTCCTTTGACGCTTGGCACAAAAGCATAATTCTACCGAAACTTCATGTTTTGAGGTCGCTCGCTTCAAACGATTGTGAATAATACTTAAATTAATTTTTGCCATTTTGATAACACATTTTTTACAAGGTGATAACACATTGATAACACACCTTCCGATTCAACAATTTGCGTGAATAATACAAACCATTGTGATTCAGACAGTTATACCCAAAATGCGTTTAAACCAGTTTTAAACCAGTTTAGAAAATCAATCTTTATGACATATCTCTTTAAAAAACAAAAAGCAATCTATATAAGTATCTGTTATTCAATACATTATATAGACTGCTTATTTGATTTTTTCTTGACTAAACGTTGCGTTTTACGCCTAAAAAGTGATTCCGTTGGGGTTCGAACCCAAGACCCACAGCTTAGAAGGCTGTTGCTCTAATCCAACTGAGCTACGGAACCAACACTTTTCAAATCGCAAACCAGCTAACCAATATAGCAATCAGCCACTTTTCTTATTTGCGGCTGCAAAGGTACATATATTTTTTGAATACACCAAACTTTTTCTCACTTTTTTCTTTTTTTATGCTTAAATATCGCAAAAAATAACTACCTTTGCATCCGTTAGGAGCAAGAAACAGCATTCTGACCCCGAAAGAGAAGAGATTTTTATAACGCATATTCAAACATAAAACATACGCAAATGAAAAAGTTAATCTTTTCAGTAGCCCTGCTCTCAGCAGCACTCTCTGCCAGCGCAGAAGACCATCCGCTCTGGATGCGCTACCCAGCCATCTCGCCCGATGGCACAACCATCGCCTTCGCTTATAAAGGCGACCTCTACAGTGTTTCTGTCAACGGCGGTGAAGCACGACAGCTCACAACCCATGCAGCCTTCGATTCGCACCCTGTATGGAGCCCTGACAGCAAGAAAATTGCCTTCCAGTCTAACCGCGAAGGAAGTCTCGACATCTTCGTAATCGATGCAAAAGGCGGTGCTCCTACCCGACTCACCACTAATAGCGGCAGCGAAACACCTATCGCCTTTGCAGACAACGACCATGTGCTCTACTCAGCCAGTCTGCAGCCTACAGCCCAGAGCATCATCTTCGGCGACAACACATTTCCACAAGTATATAAGGTAAGCACCAAGGGCGGAAGATCGGAACTCTTCTCTACCCTCACCATGGAGGATATCAGCATCGCCAAGAACGGCGACATTCTCTACCACGACAAAAAGGGATACGAAGACCCTTGGCGCAAACACCAGAAATCACCTATCGCACGCGACATCTGGCTGAAGAGCAACGGTAAGTTTGCCAAGCAGACTACCTTTGCCGGCGAAGACCGCTCGCCAGTATGGACATCAGACGAGAAATCATTCTTCTATCTGAGCGAACAGGACGGCACATTCAATATCTACCGCCGCAGCCTCAACAGTTCAAGCGACAAGCAGATTACCCACCACAAAGGCAATCCGGTAAGATTCCTCACTGCATCCAGCGCCGACCTGCTCTGCTACGGATATGATGGCGAAATCTACACCGTAAAAGAAGGTGGAGAGCCTCAGAAGGTAAACATCTCCATTACAACAGATAATGACGCTCCAAGCCTCGTACGTCAGATTAAAAGCTGGGGAGCTACAGAGATTTCCGTTTCGCCAGACGCCAAGGAAGTGGCTTTCGTGATGCATGGCGACGTATACGTAACTTCAGTAGAATACACCACTACCAAGCGCATTACCGACACACCGCAGCAGGAGCGCAACCTGAGTTTCTCGCCAGACGGCAGAGCCCTGGTCTATGCAGCCGAGCGCAACGGCGTATGGCAGATTTACCAGTCTAAGATCAAGAACGAGAAAGAAAAGAACTTCACTTACGCTACCGACATCGAGGAAGAGCAGCTGGTGAAAACAGGCATTACATCGCAGTATCCTCAATACTCTCCTGACGGCAAGGAAGTGGCTTTCTTCGAAGACCGCGCTGCTCTCCGCATCGTCAATCTGAAATCGAAGAAAATCCGCACCGTGCTCGACGGCAAATACGTCTACTCTTACAGCGATGGAGACATCGCTTTCGAATGGTCGCCAGACAGCAAATGGCTCCTTTCAACCTATATCGGCAACGGCGGCTGGAACAACCAGGATATTGCGCTGGTAAAGGCTGACGGCAAAGAGGTTCACAACCTGACCAATTCCGGCTACAGCGACAGCAACGGCAAATGGGTGCTCGACGGCAAGGCAATGCTCTTCCAGAGCGACAGAGCCGGCTACCGCAGTCATGGAAGCTGGGGAGCTGAAGACGATGCCTACATCATGTTCTTCGACCTGGACGCCTACAACCGCTTCAACATGAGCAAGGAAGAAATAGAACTGGCTGACGCCAACAAGGACGAAAAGGAGAAGAAGGAAGACGAGAAGAAGGAAGAGGCTAAAAAGAAGGCTGACGAAAAGCAGAAGAAGACCGGAAAGATAGAGGTGGAAAAAGTGAAGCCACTGGAGCTGGACATCGAAAACTGCCGCGACAGAATCGTACGCCTCACCGCAAACTCTTCGCACATGGGCGATGCTGTGCTCTCTAAAGACGGCGACAAGCTCTACTACCAGGCAGCCTTCGAGGATGGTTACGATCTCTGGCAGCACGACCTGAAGGACGGCTCTACCAAGCTCGTGATGAAGGGCGTAGGCCAGGGCAACCTGCAGACCGACAAGGATGTGAAGAACCTCTTCATCTGCAACGGAAGCAGCATCAAGAAGGTGGATCTGAGCGGATTCAGCACCAAGGACATCAGCTTTGAGGCTAACTTCAACTATAAGCCAGCCGAGGAGCGCCAGTATCTCTTCGACCACATATGGCGACAGGTGAAAGACAAGTTCTACGACCCTAAGCTTCATGGGGTTGACTGGGAAGGTTACCGCAAAACCTATGAGAAGTTCCTGCCTTACATCAACAACAATTTCGACTTCCAGGAGATGTTGAGCGAAATGCTTGGCGAGCTGAACGCTTCGCATACAGGAGCCCGCTACTACGCTTCGAACAGTGCGCTTACCACCGCCAACCTGGGAGTATTCTTCGACCCTCAGTACCAGGGCGACGGCCTGAAGATTCAGGAGATTATCAAGCGTGGTCCTTTCGATGTGAAGAATACGGGCGTTACAGCCGGCAGCATCATCGAGAGCATCGACGGCGAGGAGATTAAAGCCGGAATGGACTACTTCCCATTGCTCGACGGAAAGGTTGGCAAGAATGTACGCCTCGGCATCAGAAACGCCAAGGGCAAGAAGATGGAGGTTACAGTGAAGGCTATCTCTCAGGGCAAACTCAACAACCTGCTCTACAAGCGATGGGTAGACCGCAACCGCGCTTTCGTTGACAGCATTTCGGGCGGACGCATCGCTTATGTTCACGTTAAGGCGATGGATTCGGAGAGTTTCCGCACCGTTTACAGCGAACTGCTGAGCGACAAGAACCGAAACAGAGACGCTGTAATCGTAGACGAGCGCCATAATGGTGGCGGCTGGTTGCACGATGATCTCTGCACCCTGCTCAACGGCAAGCAGTATCAGGAGTTTGTGCCTCACGGTAAGGTAGTTGGCCGCGATCCGTTCAACAAATGGGTGAAGCCATCTTGCGTTATGATCTGCGAGAACGATTACAGCAACGGCCACGGTTTCCCATGGGTTTACAAGGAACTCGGAATCGGCAAGCTGATCGGTGCTCCTGTAGCAGGAACCATGACAGCCGTATGGTGGGAAACGCTGATGGACAACACGCTGGTATTCGGTATTCCTCAGGTAGGCTGCCGCGACATGCGTGGCGTGTTCGGCGAGAACACCCAGCTGAACCCAGACATCGAGGTTTACAACAGTCCGGAAGATTTCATCAATGGCCATGATACCCAGCTCGAAAGAGCCGTAAAGGAAATGATGAAGAAATAAACAGAACGCCCTGCAGGGGTCCAGAAGCAAAACCGCTTCTGTCCCTTTGCAGGGCGAATTGTTTTTGTATCTGACAACATTATTTATTGAGCCCACTTTAAAAAGAGGCATATTTTGAATCCAGCATGACCAGTGTGGTCATTCTGAGTGAAACATAGCAATCGGCTCCGCTGGTGAATATCTTTCGAGAAATCGCCTTGAAAGAGCCGAAAGCATCTCTGATAGGCCCGAAAAGGGCAAATATCGATCTTTGAAATGTTGAAATCTGGAATATTACCATCCTTCGGAGGTTCATCCACATACATCTGCTATATGCATGCATACGATGTTTGAGAGGGTGTGTCATAAGTCTGTGACGCACCCTCTTTTTCTTTTTCATCGTAGTTATATGGAGGTTTCAGGCGCATAACAGAATTGAAAATCGCTGGCCGAAGGGTAAAGCAAAGGTAATGGCGATGCTTTTGTCGGCGAAAAATCAGAAAGGCAAATCCTGAATCCTGTTCTCATCCATCATCCCGAAGATGTCAGCCTCTTCCGGTTCCCCATCCGCAATCACGATATCCCTTATCTTCTTACGGTAGTTCCTTACGATGCTCCCGTTCTCCAGTTCCACCCTTCTCCTGATGCTCAGGTCCAGATATTCCTTTTCCCTTTCTATGCCCAGATAGCGCCTGCCGGTCAGCGAGGCTGCGATGCCGGTAGTTCCGCTTCCCGAGAACGGGTCGAGGATCCATGCTCCGTGCCGGGTTGAAGCCAGGATGATGCGTACCAGCAGGGCGAGCGGTTTCTGCGTAGGATGCTTGCCCTGCGATTTCTCCCATCTTGCGATGGCTGGCAGCCTCCATACATCCGTCATCTGTTTGTTCTCGTTCAGCAGTTTCATCAGGTCATAGTTGAAGTAGTGCGGCTTCTTCGGGCACTTTCTTGCCCAGATGATGAACTCGGTGCTGTAGGTAAAGTACCGGCACGAGATATTAGGTGGTGGATTCGTCTTCGCCCATGTGATGACATTGAGGATTTTGAATCCGAGCTGCGTCAGTTTGTTGGCCACCGAGAAGATGTTGTGATAAGTTCCCGAAATCCAAATAGTTCCGTTCTCTGTCAGATGTTCCCTGCATTCTGCAATCCATTCCTCGTTGAATAGGTCGATATGTTCGGGCGTCCCTCCCTTATCCCATTCCCCCTTGTCTACGCACACCACCTTCCCGCTCTGTACGCTGATTCCGCCGTTCGACAGGAAGTAAGGAGGATCGGCGAAGATCATGTCGAACTTGAAATCAAATTCGCGCATTAGCCGGATGCAGTCTCCGTGAAGGAGAGTAAAGTCATCAGCCCTATGATATATCGCCTTTTTATTCATCATTTCGGGTGCAAAGGTAATGCAAATATTTGATTTATAAATGATTAGATCATACTTTAACTTTCATGATCAAAAAAGATCAATTCGGCAGAAAGAAAAGAAAAATTGGTTAAAATGGATAAAAACAGAAAGTTTTTCATATATTTTTTTGTTCTTTCTGAATATTGATGTAAATTTGCAGAATGTTTTTTATACAGGCTTTAAACGAAATAAAACTTAGCGAGATATGAAACAATACGAAGCTGTAATAGAGACCTTGAAGAGGTTGGGTGGATGTGCAACATTCGGTCAGCTGAATCAGGAGGTGTTCAAGATTGAGGATTGCACATGGAATACCAAGACTCCATTTGCATCCATACGTCGTATTGTGCAAGACCGCAAGGAAATCTTTCGCATTCGTCCGGGATTATGGGCTTTGGAGGAATATAGAAGCCTCTTGGCGGATAGGGGGATTGTGGCACAAGATGTGACGAATTCGGATTCTGAGCAGGTGCAGGAATTCAATCATTCCTATTATCAGGGACTTCTGCTGTATATCGGTAACATGAAGAAACTTGAAACCTATGTTCCTGCACAGGATAAGAACAGGAGATGTATCAATGTGAAGCTGGGCGAAATCTCCACATTGCCGAAAGTTCCGCCATTCTCCTATCAGGAATTCGTGAATAGGAGTAGCACGATAGACGTTATGTGGTTTCAGCCTAATTCTTTGGGCAGCGAGGTGATGATGCCCGATAGTTTCTTTGAGGTAGAGCATTCTACGGATATTCAGAATTCTCTCTGTAAGTTTTCTGACCTCCAGTGTTTCAATGCCCAGATGTTTATCGTGGCTGATGCCAGGCGCCATGATGAATTTATAGACAAGTTGAGCCATGATTATTTCAAGCCTATCTCGGATAGGGTGAAATTTGTAAGTTATGACAAGCTTGATAGATATTATGAGGGGCTGATGACGCAGAGAAAGAGTTCGCTTATTCTCTGATGATAGGATTGGCTTGTCTATATTTTCGATAAATAGAAGAGGTATTTGTATATACTAATTAGAGAGTGGTACACTTTTAAATTAGTATATACAGATGTGTCAGGTTTTTACGAATGCCTGAAATCCGTCATATTATTCATTTTAAGACTTAAGAAATATGGATTTTTTTGATTTGTTGTTCGGTGGCGGTGAAGCCATACAGAGTATGTTTCAGCTAGGGTTTATCCCTAAAGAAGAGGACTTTAGAGAGTTTTCGAGTGTAGAATATCAACAGTTCAACGAGAAAGAGTGTGACATTTGCGGCAAGATGTACACATTCAATTCAGACTTGCCTGTTTCTGGAAATGATATTTATGCTTTCAGCGAGAAAGAGAAGGAGTTCATGGTGAAAGGGGCGGAGATAATTGATGGTCTCTGCGAAAAGAAGACCTTCATCTCGGATGATGTAAAACTTCGATATGTTGCCACTTTATTGCCAGGGGTGTTCTCTGAGGGGACAAAATATGCTTGTAATGAAGAAAAATCTATGAAAAAATGAAAAAGAGGGTGTGTCATGCAGCTATGACTCATCCTCTTTGAACAACTTAAGATAAAATGCAAGCCTTTCCGAAAATTGCTTTTGCAATTGCTAAATAGAAAAAGATTATTATGGCAACAATTACATTAAGACCAGATGTATATGACAAAGCGGCAATCTTTGCAAGAAAAGATAAACTTAATATTGAGGATTGGGTAAATAAAATTCTGCAAAAAATTGTTGTTGATATATCTGAAAAGGAAGATATGAAAGCTCCTGCTGAGTCAAAAATGTTCAGTTGGGATGAAATGGGCGGTATGTTCGCTTCAGATAAAAGTGATAAAGAACTGCGTGATGAGTATCTGGAAGAAAAATATGGGATATGAAAATCTTTTGTGATACTAAAAAGAGGGTGTGTCATGTATTTATGACTCATCTTCTTTGAACTACTTAAGATAAAATGCAAGCCTTTCCGAGAATTGCTTTTATCTGAAAATAAAGACATTTTATTCCGCCATTATTTTGCAGATACCATTTTTTTTCGTAACTTTGCCAAAAATTCAATAAAAAGCAACAATATGAAATATCCTATAGGTATACAAAACTTTAGTGAAATTGTAGATGGCGGTTATGTTTATCTCGACAAGACCAAGCTCCTCTATGATTTAGTGCATAATGGGAAAATATATTTTCTGAGTCGTCCAAGACGATTCGGAAAGTCGTTGTTGATTTCTACCCTGGAATGCTACTTCCAAGGAAAAAAAGAATTGTTTAAAGGACTTGCCATCGAACAGTTAGAAAAAGAATGGAAGCAATATCCGGTTTTTCATATAGATTTCAACGGCAAGAATTTCACACAGGCTGGCGAATTGGAAAAAACCTTGCAGACTTTTGTTGAAACCCAAGAACTGAATTATGGCAGAAACCCATTGGCCAACACCTTGGGAGACAGATTTATGGCTGTTTTGAAAGCTGCCCACGAAAAGACAGGACTTGGCGCCGTTGTCCTGATTGATGAATATGACAAACCTTTACTGGATGTTTTAGACACAGGGTTAAAGACCTTCGATTCTGAAGGCAACGAACGTTTGCTGGAAGACCGACATCGCGAGATTATGAAAGGTTTCTACAGTGTCTTCAAGGCTGCTGACAGAGATTTGAAATTCGTGCTGTTGACAGGTGTTACCAAGTTCTCGCAAGTAAGCGTATTCAGTGGTTTTAACCAAACAGATGACATCAGCATGGACGACCGCTACGAGGCTCTTTGCGGCATCACGGAAGAGGAACTGTATTCTGTCTTTGATGAGCAAATCAAGGCAATGGCTGCAAGATATAAAGTGTCTGAGGATGAGATGAAATATCGGCTCAAGCGCAAATATGACGGTTACCATTTCAGCCCAAGCATGCTCGACATCTACAATCCTTTCAGTATCTTGAACTCACTGAGCAAGAAAATCCTGAGTGATTTCTGGTTCCGTACAGGTTCACCTACTTATCTGGTCCGCTTATTAGCTCACTTCGACGAAAACCTCAATGAACTGACAGGAAAATTTTATCCTACCAGCAGTTTTATAGATTACAAGGCGGATACAGAGGCTCCATTGCCAATGATTTACCAGAGTGGTTATCTCACCATTAAGGATTGGAACATGGATACCGATTCTTATCTCTTGGATTTTCCAAACGATGAAGTAAAAGCTGGTTTCGTAACCATGGTGGCTGCCAACTATCTGAAGCCTAAGGAATCGCCTGACGCTTGGGTCGTAGAAGTTGTTAATACGATGAAGATGGGAGATTGTGACAAATTGGAGAAACTACTCACTTCCTTCTTCGCCAGTATACCATATAGTCAGCGACGCAAAGATGACGAACGGGAAAAAGAGCGATACTTTCAATATACCTTCTATCTGGTGATTCGTATGATAAGCAGTTTTACCGTTCTAATAGAAAAGGAGCAAAGTGAAGGACGAGTTGATTGCATTATTGAGACTCCAATGTTTGTGTATATCTTCGAATTTAAGCGTGATGGGTCAGGGACTGAAGCCTTGAAACAAATCGAGGAAAAAGGATATGCCCGTGAATATGCTACAGACAACAGAACGATTTACCTGATAGGCTGCAATTTCTCGTCTAAGACGGGGACGATTGACGACTGGAAGTCTAAGGGCAAAAGCGTTTAAATAACGAGCAATTTTTAAAGCTTTTGCCATTGCAGGGCGCCTTGCTGATTGCTATTATACCCAGGGCGTTGCCCTGGGCTAGGAGTTTTTGGGCCTTCAGCCCGTACTTGAGCCACTCGCGAAACTTGAGTTAATTTAAAAAGAGGGTGTGTCATGCTGTTATGACACACCCTTTTTTCTTGTATGCTCGGCATGAGCTTATTCTAATGGGTGCAAGTCCCTAACGAACCC